>Ga0181570_10000146_pt1 | contig 66028 bp, 45 predicted proteins | sample 101ome_18_FD_148667 | JGI IMG/M metagenome (GOLD analysis project Ga0181570, IMG submission 148667) | Coastal salt marsh microbial communities from the Groves Creek Marsh, Skidaway Island, Georgia - 101406AT metaG (spades assembly) | ecosystem: Environmental > Aquatic > Marine > Intertidal zone...
ACTCGATCGATCAACGGTCGACTCGATCGACTCGATCAACGGTCGGGGGGTGTTCGACCGAGGTCAGGGGAAGGGGGACTCGAGGATGAGTCCTGATCGACGGTCGGGGCCCACCCACACCCACGGGTCGAGCCGCGACGACGAAGTCCTCCAGGCGACCGACCGTCGGGCGTGCATCCGCCCCCGGGACCGATGTAGTACACATGGGCCTATGTAGTACACTGTAGGGACCGTGCCGAGTATTTTTTCAACCGTCGGTCGTCTCCGACCGGTCGTCTCCGATGGATTCGATGGGTCGTTGTCGATGGCGCGTGCCCGATGATTATTGGTGGGATTATTCGGAACGCATCGACGCAGCGTGTGCGACGTGAGAGCGCCGCGTGTACAGTGTGTGGACGAAGAACGGGCGTCATGGCGTCTCTGTTCGCGAAAATGTGCCCGGGCTCGTACGATAGTCTCGAGGTGGCGGCGAGAGCGCTGTTGCACGCGCAGTTGGGATGCGCGCTCCTCGGGACGCTCGGATGGCAGGGCACCGGGTACTGCGCGGGGGTGGTGGCGATGTCCGCGCTCGGGATCGCCGCGCTCGAGACGCAGAATAAGGCTTTGTTAAAGGTGCGGGAGCGCGCGGAGAGGACGCGTCGGGTAGGGGGGGCGAGACGCGAGGGTGGGGCGGGAGAGGCGCGTCGGCGCGACCGCGATCGACGCGAGAATGCGCGAACGAGCGCGCGGAGACTGACGGTGATGTGTCGTGTGACGCGCGATGACAGTACACGGCGATGAGCTATTGGTGGACGTTTTGGTTGGACATGATCTGGCTCATCGTGTGGGCGGAAAGAAACACAAAGGCGACCTCGTACCCAAAGTACGAGGTGCGAGGCAACGAGCTCGCCGCCGGGATGGTCGTCTTGAGTTTTCTGCTCAAGTTTCCGCAATTCTTGATTTGGCAAAAGTTGTGGCACTTGGGATTTAAGACGACCGGTAACGCCCAAGGTCCGTCGAGATACGTCGATTTCGCGACGAATCCGGTGGCGAGAGGTCAAGAGATGGGCGCGCCGCCGCCGCAGTCGCCGGGCGCGAGCGCCTTTTCCCAACCACCGCGAGCGACGACGCCGAGTTCGCCGGCGCCCGTCGTGCGTTCTCCGTCACCGGTGGTGGCGTCGCCAGGACCCTTGGCGCCGGCACCGGCGGCGCCGTCTCCGCCCGCCCCGATTTCGGCGCCGGCGGTGGTGAGCTTTACGCCGAGCGGACCGAGCGGACCCAACAACGTGTAAACGACGCCGTCAATCGTTTCTCCAGTAATTTTAGCCACACTAAACGCGTATTGCACAAAAAAGGTAGAGTCCGTCGCGCGTTTTCTTGGAATCATGGTTCGCGGGATAATAATAATATGGAATAAATTTGCTCTGAAATCGCTCCGTTTTACGGCGCGCGCTCGACGCGCGACAAAAATGATGAAACGAATCCAACGCGTTTCGGGAAAGATTTGGGTGAGATTTGCATTCAATCGACTAAAAAGTGCTGGCGCGCGACGAACGAATGTGACGATCAAACAAACCGTCTCTTCGATCGACGCCTGTCGTGGGCTGTGCGGTATCGTCGTGAGCGAGGCGCGAGCTCTCGGAAACCGAGCAAACGTCTCGTCCGCGGGATGAACGACGCTCCATCCGCGTCGTCTTTCTCCATCCTCCTCTCATTTACTCATCGCTCTTCTTTCTCTTAAAGAGCATGATGTGCGGCTCCGGGCGATGAATGGCTACGACTCGCGCGAACGTCGCGTCGTCGTCAGTCTCAGCGCGCGCGCCTTCGCGAGCCTTCCCGCGACGCGTCCCCCGGTTCTCTCTCCGCGTTGTCGTCTCTCGCGCGCACGCACCGTAATGAATCCACCCTCTCGATTGCTGCACGCCCAATCCACGCCATTCCGTCTGCGATCGTCGCCAAAACATCAATCAATCAGTCATTCAATTCTCGCGTCTCCAGTCAGTCAGTCTGGGGGACCGAAGCCCATCGTCCACCCGCGCATCCATCCATCCAACCACCGTCTCGCGTCTCGCGTCTCCGCGCGCACCTCGGACAACAAACGATTCTTCGGTAACATCTTCGCGATATCCGGCGGTAACACCACGTGCCTACGGTCGCGCGCGTCGTCGTCATCGCCATCGTCAGTCTCAGTGTCGTCGGTCGGTCGCGAACGAATCAATCCGAAGGGCGTCGTCATTCGACGCGAGTCGCGTCGCGCGCGACCCGTCGCGCGCACCGGTACTCGTTCTCGTCGTCGTAATATTTTTCGCTGTACTGAATCTGCGGCATGGCGTCGCGCGCGCGCGCGTCCGCGTGTGACGCGCGCGTCGGATGGATGCACCGCCGCAACCATTCCGTGGAGGACCGACAGGTGGGTTTGAAACCAGAGGCGAGGAGAGGCGGAGGCGCGCGCGAAGGAAGGGGGCGAGAGCTATGCATGCTAGATGTGGTGATGACAAGGCGCGCGGTGATCACGAGGAGAGAGCGTTCGTGACGGTATCGAGGGCGTCGCGAAGGGCGTCGTCGAGCTGGGAGGCGTCGCGACCGCCGGCTTGGGCGAAGCCGGGCTTGCCGCCGCCGCCGCCGCCGCACTTTTTCGCGGCGGCGCCGAGGACTTGGCCAGCCTTGAGACCGCCGAGCTTTTGAACCTTGTCGTCGAAGAGGGCGACAAGACCGACGTTTGAACCGTTGGCGCTGCCGAGGACGACGGCGGCGCCGTCGCCGAGTCGAGCGGCGAGGTCCTCGGCGGCCACCTTGAGCGCGGCGGGATCGACGCCGTCGAGACGGGCGACGAGCACCTTGGATTCGCCGACTTGTTTCGCCTCGGAGACCAAGGCGCCGGCTTTGGCGACGGCTAATTCGCCTCGAAGGGAATCAGCAAGCTTTTGCGCGGCGATCAAGTCTTTTTGCAGACTCGTGACTCGACCGGCGATTTCCTCGGGGGGGACGCGAAGCGCGCCGGCGAGTTGCTTGACGACGGCGTCTCGCTGTTGCAAGAGCTCCACGACGCCCGATCCGGAGACGGCTTCGATGCGTCTGATGCCACTCGCGATGCCGGCTTCGCTTAAAATCTTAAATCCACCAATCTCAGCCGTGTTGGACACGTGCGTGCCTCCGCACAGCTCCATGGAGATGCCCGGAACGTCGACGACGCGCACGACGTCGCCGTACTTTTCTCCAAACATCATCGTCGCTCCCTTCTCCTTGGCGGCGGCGATGGGCATCTCTTCCGCGGTGAGCGCCGCGCTCTGCGCAATCCAACCATTGACCAAGTTTTCAACCTCCGCGAGTTGCGTCTCGGTCGGCGCCTTGGGGCAGTTAAAGTCAAATCTGAGACGATCGAATCCGCACAGAGACCCGGCTTGCGAGACGTCGTCGCCGAGCACCTTTTTGAGCGCCGATTGCAACAAGTGCGTCGCCGTGTGATTACTCTTGGCGCGACGACGAGTATCTTCGTCCACGTTCGCGGTGACTTGACTGCCCTTCTTGAGCGACCCGGACGTCACGGTGGCTGAGTGCACGATGATGCGACCGCCGCCCGCTTTTTGTACGTCGTCGACGCGCAACTCGGCGCCGTCGGCGGCGTGAAGCGTCCCGTTATCGCCGACTTGACCGCCGCTCTCGGCGTAAAACGGGGTAACGTCCAAAACTACGTCCACCTTCGCGCCCTCCGGCGCTTCCTCGACCGATTCACCGTCGAGAACGATGGCCAAGACGTTGGACGCTGCGCTCGACGTGCGCTCGTATCCGACAAAGGCGCTCGTCGACCCGAGCTCGTCGGCGACGCGCGCGAGGGTGTTCCCGACCGTGACGTCCACGGTTTGATGCGCAGCTTGACTCATCGATCGCTGTTCAGCCATGGCGGCCTCGAAACCTTCCAAATCAACCTTGACGCCAGCCTCGGCGGCGACATCCGTCGTGATGTCGAGAGGAAAACCGTACGTGTCGTACAGCGTAAAGGCGTCCTTCCCGCTCAAACCGGCGTTGTTCTTCTTCGCCGTCTCGATGAGCTCCGCGAGCATCTCTTCACCGCGACCCAGCGTCTTTTGGAAACTCAATTCCTCGCGCTCGAGCTCGGCGAGGATTCGCGCCGTATTCTTCGCCACCTGAGGATCGCAGTCGTGCGACATGGAGATGGCGACCTCGGCGATGGCGGGCGTAAACGCGCTCGCACCCTCCGCCGGTTTAATCCCGAGCAATCGTCCGTTTCGCACGACCCGTCGAAGGAGACGTCTGACGATATACCCACGACCGACGTTGGACGCAAAGACGCCGTCAGAGATCATGTAACTCACGGCGCGCGTGTGATCGCCGATAACCTTGAGCTGTTGCTTTTGCGCGGCGTCGCACGTCGCGTAGTCGAGACCAGCCATGGACGCAGCCTTATCGATGATGGGCTTGATGAGATCAGTCTCGTAGTTGTTCGGCACGCCTTGCAAGATTTGCGCCATGCGTTCGAGACCCATGCCGGTGTCGATGTTTTTATTCTTCAACGGCGTCACGCTCCCGTCCGCTTCGCGGTTGAGCTCCATGAAGACGAGATTGTAAAATTCAATAAATCGAGAATCGTCATCCAGATCGATGCCATCCATCCCGCGCTCGGGATGGAAATCGTAATACAACTCCGAACACGGTCCGCACGGCCCCGTGGGACCGGCGGCCCAAAAGTTATCCTTTTCGCCCATGCGCACGATGCGCGCCTCGGGCACGCCGACGACGTCTCGCCAAATCGCAAACGCCTCATCATCCTCTCGAAACACGCTCACCCACACGCGCTCCGGATTCAATCCAAACTCACCGATCGCCAACTCCCACGCCCACTGACACGCCTCTCGCTTAAAATAATCCCCGAAACTGAAGTTGCCCAACATTTCGAAAAACGTGTGATGTCTCGCCGTGACGCCGACGTTTTCCACGTCGTTGGTTCGCACGCACTTTTGCGTCGTCGTCACCCTCGCGTGCGCCCGCTCTCGCTGTCCCATGAAGACTGGTTTAAACTGCAACATCCCAGCGATCGTGAGCAACACCGTGGGATCCTCGGGAACGAGCGAACTCGATGGCAACGGCGTGTGTCCCCGCTCGTCATAAAATTTCAGAAACCGTCGACGAATCGCCCCACCCGAGTTATCCCTCCCGATCGCGTTCGGGTTGGCGTTCGCGCGTTGTTCCGCGCTCGCATCGCCTCGAACGACGCGCGCGACTATACCTCGTCGTCCTCGTCTCGCACCGCTCTCGACGCGCGCGGCGGACGACGTCGTCGACGACCACCGCGTCGTCGTCGTCGACGTCAACTGGGACGCGGTGGCGCCGAGCGGCGACGGGGCGTCGCGACGGGACGCGCTCGCGGAGGCGACGCATCGAGGCGCGGTGGACGCGGACGATGCCCCGCGCGTGGCGCGCGTGAGGGCGACGGCCGAGTCGCGGAGGAGACCGAGGCGCGTCATTGTGACGACGGTGGGCATTCGATTTTTCGCTTTTTCACGCCCGGCGAGGTTTGCGAAGAAAGAAAAGGAAATGATTTTTGATGTGATAAACGCTGGGCTAGAGTTACTCGCTAAAGTGGGCGATGATGAGCTGTTTGAGGGTTTTCATGCGCTCGACCACGGCCGGGGACATCATCGCGGCGGCGTCGCCGCGAAGGTTTTTTTTACCGGCGCTCTGGTAAAAGTTGTCGACGATGAGGTCGATGACCTTGAGCAAATCCGCGGGTTGACACCATAAGAGATCTTCGTCGCCCGTGGCGAGCTCTGGACCGGGAGTGAAGGCTTCTTCGAGGGCGTTGCGTTGATCCTGTGGATCTTCCAGGGAGAGGATGTACTTGAGGATGCGAACCTCTTTGGGTTGTTGACGCGCAGTGGTGTCCTTCATCTTAAAGTAGAGGTGCGCCATGACGTCCTTGACCTCTTCGCTCGTGTACGGACTCTCCTTGACGCTCATGTGCGCCTTTGAGGCGGTGAGGATCAACGCCGGGGTGATTTGATTCGCCATGGCCAACTCGTCGATCTTGGCGTTCATGGCGTCGAGGGAATCCGCCTGTAAAATGTCTTGGAGCGTCTGCGTCGCCTCGTCGATCACCGCTTGATCCTTCGCAGCCTCATCGTACGCCTCGCACAGACTCAACAATCGCGCGGCGTCCTTGGCCAGAGATTCCTTCGCATCATCGTCCTCGCTCTGCGCCGCAGACTCCAATTTAAACCGTAAATACGTGAAAAACTCAACCGTAAACTCTGCCCGTCTCGTCGCCACAAAACCTTCCCACATATCCTCGTCGCGCGCGCGCGTCTCCTCCAACAGCGCGTGATACCCATCCACGCGCTCGTCCAGCGCCATGAGCTTTCGACGCAACTTACTCAATCGCATCTCGTCGTCCGGGTCCTCGCACGCGCGCGCGCGCTCCTTGGCGCGCTCAAAGACGCCGTCGCGAAGCTCGGACCACTTTCCCGAAAACGCCAAGAGCCCGATCCAATCTTTCTCGTCTCTCTTATCGAAAACGTCGATGAGACGGTCGTGCATGGCGGGCGAACGATCGATGACGTCGTCTTTGTCGCCGTAGAAGCGCTCGCGGCGGTCGGCCGAGGCGCGAATGCGCGCGCGGGGCGTTGGAACGCGGCGGGCGAGTGGCGGCGGCCGAGGGCGACGCCCGTCGGCGCGCGAGGAGGACGACGACGCGTGCGCGCTCGCACGAGGCCGCGAAATGGCGGTGGACATGATGCCACGCGGCGGGAACGGTCGACGGTCGAGTCACTCGACGCGGCGGCGTGTGTGGCGCGCGTGGGGACGACGCATGCTATAAGAAGATGTTGACAATCACAAATAGTGCGCGCGCGACCTTGATTCGGCCGCGCGACGAGCGGCGTATCGCGCGTTCATCGAACCTTTACGATGTACGTATCGAAGCGCGAGGGGGACGAGGCGAGAGAAGACGACGTAGAGAATGCCCACCGCGCCGCCGACGAAAATCGCCGCGCGAGACGACGAAGACAACGGCGACGCATCTCGAGACTTTTTCTTTCTCTTCGATCCCTTGGATTTCGATGATTTCTTGGACGTCGACGATGAACCGCTTCGCGAGTACGAACGATCGCTCGATCGCGCCGCGCCCATGGCCGCCGTCGAACCGTCGAAGCACCATCGCTCGCCCGCCGTCACCGGATCCCAACCCGCAGCCCGGCACATCTCCGCCCCTTTACCGCGCGCGTCGCCGATCCACTCGGACAATTTCGTACAAATGGTATCCTGCGGACGACACGGTACCAATCGCTGCGACGCGTCCTCGGCGAAAAAGTCATCCTTGCACGCTCGATACAGCGCTTCGCACGCCGTCCCGCACACGGGAACGCCCTCTGACGTCCCCACCCTCGCGTCGCACACCCCGCACTCCACCCCCGCCCACGCGTCTCTACACGTCTCGCTAAATCCATTCAACTGCATGTGCACGACCCGCGTGCGCACCGCGTCCGTCTGTTCTTTCCCGCAACACGTCGACCGCCGGTGCGCGTCGCAAAACGTCATCCCTTTCCCTTTGCTCGGTTTCGCTCCCGCGCGCGCGAATGGCGCATAGTGCTCCTTGTTCACGCACGTTCCGACGTCTTCGCTCGCGCGAGCGCCGACGACGACGCACGACGCGACGACGAGCGCCATCATCGCGCTCATCTTTGTCATCTCTCCGATCGTTCGCGCCCCGGGCGTCGAGCGCATCCTCCTCCTCCTCCTCCTCGTCACCGTCGCTCTCGAAAGCGCGAGTGCGAGGACGAACGACGTCTCGTCCGACGTCTCGTCCGACGCGCGCGCGTCCTCCTCGCCACCGTCGGTCGCGTTGTGCGGAGTCGGGATGACGCCCGTCCGCACCTCAGACGTCCGCGTGCTCGTCCGCGCGCGTCGACGACGACCGAGTCTCGGACGTCGACGAACGAGACGAACGCGCGACGTGCGACGAGTCGTCGTTGCGCGTGGTGCGGACGACGCCGACGAGGACGTGAGAGAGACTCGCGCCGAGGGGGAACGTGCCCAGTCGATAGATATGCGCGCGTTGACGACCACCGCGCCGACGACGCCGACGACGCGCGCGCGAGTCCACGCGCGCGCACGCGATGCGCACACATTGTCTGGATCGTCTCGAGCGCGCGTCGGAAGATGCGCGCGCGTCGAGTCGACGAAGTCGACGAGGGACGGCGCGCTCGAGGCAGTGTCCGAGCCCGAGGCGCCGACGGCGAGCGACGACGACGACGTCGTCGTCGTCGCGGAGGAGACGATGTGCGAACTGTTGTCGAACAAAAATGGCGTGTACACGGTTCTAGGCCGAATGCGCGTGCGAGGAACCGAGGCAGTGAGCGTGTATAATTTATTGACTGATTACGAGGCGTCGCCGCGCGTGTTTCGAGCGGTGCGGAGCGTGGAGGGCGTCGAGTGCGAGGGCGATGAGTGCGTGGCGACGAACGTGTACATCCGGCAAGAGTGCGAGTGGAAATTTTTTGTCTTCGGAGGGGCGTTTCCGTGCACGTTCGAGGTGGAGGAGAGGGACGAGGAGATGAAGATGAAGTGCTCGCTCGCGCCGAAACAGCGAGGGGTGGGATTTTTGCGACAGTTTGAGGGGTCCTGGTCGGTGGAGAACACGAGCGACGGCGTGGAAATCGAACACGTGTTGATGGTGCAACCGAAGCTCACGCCTCCGTATGCGAGTAAGATTTTCGTGCAACAGGTGGAGCAAATTATGGACGACGTCGCGAAGGAGGTCGCGTCGTGGCGAGGCGCCGTCTACGAGGCGCCCCCGCATCGCCGATAGCGAGATTGCTCGGCGTTACGCACGCGCGTGTATTATTAGGTTTGGGGTACAATATTTGCGATGTTGCTGCTTGATTTCATTATTTTAATACCAACGCACTCAATAGACGGCTTCATTTCTTTTACAAAGTACACGCGCCGCGGGCGAAAAAGTTGCACTAGTTGGACGCCATGGCTTGCTCGGCAAAGTACCTCACGTCCACGTCCGGATCGCTCTGCAGACCGATCAAGATCGGGCGAATCTCGCTCTCTACCGTCGCTTGATCGATTAATTTTGCGAGCGGCACGAGCGCCTTGGCGGCGTTGAAGCGCACGTTCGGCACTGCGTCCGTCGACGCCTGCTTGATGATTGGTAAAACTTCTTCGAGCGCCACGCGTTGACCCACCGCCGGAGCGAGGAGGGAGAGCGCTCGCAGGACGGTCAAGCGATGGAGATAATGCGTGGAGCTGATGAGTTGCTTGATGCGCGGGAAGATGTACTGGATTGCCCAGTCGGCGCCGAAAATCCCAGTCAAACGAAACAAGTTGTTCGCCGCCGCCTCGCGAATTGAGTACACGGCGTCTTGCAACCACTGAAGACAGAGCGAGTTGAGTAAATCTTCACCCCCTTGCGATTCGTCGCTCTTTTGGAACAAAAAGTTGGTGCCAATCTGTTCCGCCAACACTGGAATGTATTCGATGATGGCTAGTCGAACCCGCCAGTGCTCATCCTCGGCCAACTCCTTGATGGCGGGGAGAAGCTCGGTGGACAACATTTCGACGCCGATGACGCTGTTCACCTTTTCCAGATTGCTGATGATGTTCAATCGCACGTCCGGGAACTCATCCTTGAGTAAGATGAAGAATATCGGGAGGAGCTTCTCCACCGTCATCTCCTTGCCCATCGTCGGCGCTAAACCGAGCACCGTCGCCGCGAGCGAAGACCGCACGTGTTGAGACTGATCGTTGGCGAGTTCGCGAACCGCGGGTAAAATTTTCTCAGCCGAGTACGTCGCGCCGGCGAGCGCGCATAATTCGGCGATTTTACCGGCCGACGAGATACGCACTTCGCCCTCCGTGTCCCCGAGCAAATCGACGTACGCGTCAAACAAACCCGTGGACGCGACGTCGCCGCCGACGATTTCGCACATGTCGTAAATGTGCTGCGCCACGGCGTATCGCACCCGCCAGCTCTTATCCGCGGCAAACCTCAGCACGATGGGCACCACCTTGTTCACACAATCCACCGTGGAGAGAAGCTTACCCAACGCCACGCAATCTTCGACGACGAGCAGACGCACCGAGTCCTGATCATCCGTCGTCAACGCCGCGAACATGCTCATCAACTCGTTCACTATGAAACTCTGCGCGCTCCCTTTGGCAATCTTCCCCAAGTTTGACGCCGCCGCGCGACGCACCATAGGCGTCTCATCTGCGCACAAATCCCTAAACATGGTCGTCAAACCGTTACGAAGCTCCAACTGCGACTCTTCCAACCGTTCAAACGCCGTCGCAAACAACCCGCACGCGCTCACGCGCGCTGTGAACCAATCCCCCTCCGCTAATTGTTTAATGAACGGCACGAAATATTTCCCGATTCCCGATGCCGTCATCGCTCCACCAACCGCACACGCCGTCTCCACCGCCTTATCCCGCACCACCGTCTCCTCCACCGTGATCAACGTCTCTAACGGCGCCAGCAACGTATGCGCGTGCTCCGCCCCGCCCACCAAGTCGATCAAACTCGTCAACTCGGTCGCGATCGCCAACAGGCACTCGTCCGATTCATCGTCGCGTTCGGTGAGAAACGGCACGAGTTCATTTCTCGTCCGCTCCGGTCCGAGCGCGCGCGCGATCGTGGACAGTTTCGCGATGGATTGCAGTCGCAGTTCGACGTCCTCGCTCTGCGCGCGTCGTTCGCGTCGTTCGCGTCTCGTCTCGTCAGTCGTCTCGCTCGTCGAACGGTATCGCGGCGTCGACGCGCGCGTCGGTGCATCGCGCGATACGACATCGCGTCCATCATCGCGCCGCACCATCGCGCGCGCTCGCGCGCCTCGGTTCGCGCATCTTTCCACCCAACCATCAGCCGTCGTTCGCGTCGTCTCGCGCATCCTCCTCGCGCCGCGTCCATCGCGCACCTTTAAATCATCGATTAGCGCCCCGACGGAGATCGTCTCGTCATCCGTCGTCGTCGTCTCCATCGCGCGTCCGTCTCGCGCGTCGCGTCGTCGTCTCCCGTCGTCGATCGTCGCGACCGATCCGAGTCGCCGGGACAAACGCATCGACACCGAGGAGCGCCAACGTGTCTAGGGTTTAGATTAGGGTTGACGGTTTTTCGCGCGGCGCGACGCAGCGCGGCATCGTCCGACGCTCGAGCGACGACGTCGGGATGAATCAACCGAACCGCGCCGATCAGTTCGTCCTTCCCGAGGGCGAGCGGAAACTGTCGTACGAACGAGACACCAAGGTGGAGAACGCGGGGACGTTTGTGTTGCAGCGAGAGGATCACACGCTCGGGAATTTATTGCGAATGTGCGTGCGTCGAGCGCGAGCGAGCGAGCGATGGGTGGTGATGGACGCGAACGTTTGATTCGCGACGATCGAACGGGGGACGCGCGCGGAGGACGGGGTGTGAAGGCGTGACGAGGGTCGGGAAGAGTGATTGCTCTCGGGGAAGAGGGCTCGCGGCTGACGGTTCGGAGAGAGAGAGCTCGGGTCGAGACACTGACGCGCGTTCGCATCGCATCCTTCACAGGGAGTTACACAAGAACCCGGACGTGTTGTTCGCTGGGTATAAGAACCCGCACCCGACGGATCACAGAATCGTACTCAAGGTGCACACGAATTCGAACACGACGCCGGTGCAGGCGTTGCGCGACGCCGTGAACAATCTTCGCGCCGAGGTCAGCGATGTGGCGCAACAGTTTTCGGACGAGATCAACGCGATTCGTCGCGATTAGGGGTGCGTCGCGCGTTTCATTAGAAAAAGTAGCAGATTCACGCGCGGGCGTTCGCCGCCGCTTCCGACGCGTGTGTGTAGATAAACGTCGCAACGATAATCACCGACACGAACGCGACGACGCGACATTAGGTACGCGTCGCGCGCGATTCTTTTCTTCCGCCTCGTCGTTCCGCGTCATTCCACGCCTCCCTTCGCCCGACGACGCATCGAACGACGCGAACCCGCGTCTCGGCTCGTTCCTCGACCGACCGACTCTCCCGACTCTCCCACACGATCGATCGATCGATGGCGCACACCGGCCTCAATGTATGGTATCCTATACCGTAGTGTGGTAGTATATGGTATCCTATACCGTAGTGTGGGAGTACGAAACCTATAAACGACATCACCACGCATCACCTCGTCCATCATCCACGCCCTCGAACCGTCGGTCGTCACGGACGAACGGACGAACGAGCGGCGCGCGCGCGACACCCTCGGACGCGCGCGCGCGAGACGCGAGCCGACGCGCGACGCACGATGGCGCGGTCGTCGAACGCGACGTTCGCTCGGTCGCGACCGATCGCGACGCGCGACGCGTCCGCATCGCACGTCGTCTCGCGCGCGGGACGCCGCGCGTCATCTTCATCACGACGCGCGCGGGCGACGATGCGCGCGACGACGACGACGACGTCCGCGACGCGCGAGGACGCGTTACGCGTCGGGGACGAGGGCGTGGACGTCGCGAGGTTACAACAGAGGTTACTCGACGACGGGTTCGAACGCGTGGGCGCGGTCGACGGGTGCGTGTACGCGACGAACGCATCACATCGCTCGCGCGGTCGAACGGGTGGAAAATTTAAATTTAAATCGCCGCGAGATGATTTTGGATGGTTTTGGACGGAACGATTGAATGAATGAATGAATGATGAGTCGCGAGTCGTGCGTCCGGCGCGTGACGACGGCGTGGACGACGACGGACGACGGAGCCGGATGTCGTGCGATCGGCAAACGGATCGAGCGAGGGGTGGGGGTGGATGGAAAAACGACCGCGAGAGACTGACGGGGAGGCGCGTTTTCGCGCGCGCGCGACGCGAACGCAGGTTGTACGACGGCGACACGGCGAGGGCGGTGATGACGCTTCAGACGAGGTATGGATTACCGGCGAACGGGGAGTGGGGGGCGCTGGAACGCATGATGTTTGAGGAGGTGGCTATTCACACGGATGCGCCGAGATTGGAGGCGTTGGTACCGGTCGGGTCGAGGAGGGTGGCGGCGCGCGTGGGCGTCTCGAGCGGGCGAGGCGCGGGGGTCGTCGCGCCGGCGCGTGGGGCGGCGGAGGGTGCGATCAGCGCGTTTGGCTCCGCGGCGACCGGGGCGGCGTTGGGTATGTCCGCGGCGATCGCCATCGGGGCGGCGGACGCCGTTCGACGAGGCGGGAGCGTGGGTGATTTCTTTTCCGACGTCGCCGAAAACGCGCGAGGACTCTCGAGGGCGTTGTCGCCGGCGAATCTCTTCGCCGGTCGAGGGGCGAGACGCCGCGCGGCGTTGGCGTACGACGGCGGTGCGCGCGATGTGTACGTCGACGATGTCGATGATTACGACGGTCGCGGACGCGGTGGGGGTGGGTACGATCCGAGAAGCGGCGCGCCGCCGAACGGGTTGCCGCCGGGGGCGAGCGAGGCGTACTACGGTCTCGACGCGCAGTATCACACCGCGCGCACGCGCAATCTGATGGCGGGCGCGACGTCCGCCGACGTCGTCGTCGAGAATGAATCCAGACGACGTCAACCCGCGACGCCGTCTCGACGATCGGGCGGTGGCGGCGGTGCGAGAGCGCAAAAGGCGCTCGCGAGCATGGATTTGCAGCGACGACAACAAGCGCTCGTCAACTCGCCCGAACTCGAGGTTGAAGCCGCCGTCGGTGTCGGCGCGTCGTCTCGTCCGATGGTGACGATGATGCAGCGCGTTCGCGACAGTTGGGACGCGGGCTTGGACGCGGTCGGTAACGTCATTCCGGATGGGATTCCATTGATTGGAAATGGGAGCGATTTCACGGCGCGCGCGCAGCGGGAGCGCGATTTAAACGCTAGACTGGCGGAGGCGCGATACTACGCGGAATTGGAACAACAGAAGCGTCTCAAGGCGGAGCAAGCGTTCAAGCAGAGTCATCAGAAATGGCTCGACGCGCAGGCAGCCACGCGCGAGGTTCGCGCGCAGGCGACGCAAACGGCAGTCAAGTTGGGAGAGCTCGAGAAGCGTCTGTTTAGCGACGAAATCTTCGACAACCACCCCGTTGTGAGCAAGGTGACCGCGTTGGAAAATATGCTCATGCAGGAGACGCAGGAGGATGAAAAGACGGCGGAAGAATTGAAGAGTGATCTCAGAACGCTCGAGACGAACACGATGATGCGCGTGAAGGAGCTCGAGGATCAAGTGGCGGAGATGCAACTCGAACTCGAGACTCGACCCGAGGCGCCTCGCGATATTTCTTCTCGCTTGGTCGCCTTGGAGAATTTGTTGACGAGCGAGACCTCGCGTGATACGCAATCGTCGTCGTCGTACAACAACTCGCTGCAGTCGAGCATCTCAGACATGGGTGTCGCGTTGGCGGAGCTTCGAGAGGGCATGCGCAGCGAATTGAGGCGCGTCGAAAATGAAGTCAACGGCATCCATCCGCTCATGGATCACGGTGCGGGTCGCATCGACATTCTCTTCGCCAAGCTCACCGCGTTGGAACACTCGGTCGATGCCGTCAGTGAGGGCGCCGCCTCTCAGATTGGTCGTCTGTCGGCGCAGATTGATAGACTCGAAAAGGCGCTCACGGAGAGTTCCGGAGTCGCGCTCAAGCCGTTCCCGCAAATTGAAGATGTTGTCGTTGAACCTCCGGCGCCGATCGAGGAAGAAGAAGAGATCGCGATCGAGAAGGAAGAGGAGGAGGAGATTGCCGAAGACAGTGTGAACAGTAGCGTTGACAGCGCGGCGACTGATTTCTTTGAACTGTTCCAAGAGTCGAGCGCCGTCGTGGAAGAGGCGCCCGTCGCGGAACCCGAAGTCGAGATGGCGCCCACGGAAGAGGAAATCGTGAAAGAGTCCGGCGTCTTGCCACGTATCGCCGTCGGACGCGAAGTCATGCTGCAGGGTTTCCACTGGGAGAGTCACAACTTTGACTGGTACAAAATCGTGCAGGACAGATTGGGCGAGATGAACCAAGCGGGTTTCACGCAGGTGTGGTTGCCTCCGCCATCTGACTCTCTTGCGCCGCAAGGATATTTGCCGCGCAACATGTACTCGTTGAACAGCTCGTACGGGTCCGAACAGTCGCTGCGAAACCTCATCTCCAACTGCAGAGAATACGACGTGTTGCCCGTGCTCGACGCCGTCTTGAACCATCGCTGCGCGACGCACCAAGGCGCCGGCGGGAAGTGGAACCGCTGGGAGGGCACGGGCATGGACTGGGGGGAGTGGGCCATCGATAATAGAAATCCAGACTTTGGAGGTCAGGGCAGTCACCCCACGGGGGATGAATTCTCGGGCGCACCCAACATCGATCACACCAACCAGCGCGTGCGGGAAGATTTGTCCAAGTGGTTCCAGTGGTTGCGAAATGACATCGGTTTCGGCGGCGTCCGTTTCGATTTCTCCAAAGGGTACGGTGGACAGTTCGCCGGTGAATACATCAACGCGATGAGTCCGGAATTCGCGGTCGGGGAGTACTGGGACACGCTCGCGTACGGAGCGGGCTTAGAGTACAACCAAGACGCGCATCGACAACGCATTGTCGATTGGATCGACGCCGCGGGTGGAAACTGTACCGCGTTTGATTTCACGACCAAGGGCATCTTGCAAGAGGCGTGCGGTCGCGGAGAGTTCTGGAGACTCGTGGATGGACAAGGAAGAGCGCCGGGCGTGCTCGGCTTGTGGCCGGCGCGCGCGGTGACCTTCATTGACAATCACGACACCGGTTCGACCCAATCGCACTGGCCCTTCCCGCACGACAAGGTCGCCATGGGTTACGCCTACATCCTCACGCACCCGGGGACCCCGTGCGTATTTTGGGATCACTTCTTCGATTGGGGCGAGCACCTCTCCTCGCACATCAAGACGTTGATGCGAACCCGCGAGAGCTGCGGCATTCACAGCCGAAGCAAGCTCGAAATCATCGCCGCGACCGACGGTTTGTACGCCGCCGTCATCGACAAGAAGGTGGCTGTCAAACTCGGAGGCGACTCGTGGTCCCCCCCGGGCGATGGCTGGTCTCACGTATGCGGCGAGCACGACTGGAGCGTGTGGCGTCGGTGAGCGAACGCTCACGCGACGAAAGTTCCAACCGACATCCGCCGCTGTATTTATCCTAACTTAGCCGTTCAAGCATGTGCACCTCGTCCGCGTCCACGCGCCGCAAACGCGCGCGGTCGACGACGAAGATCAGTTGTAATCTGGACTTTTACGCATCTAGAGTGATACATCGACCGTTCTGTTTGTCCCCGTGTCGTCTCGCTCGACGCCGAAAAAAAATTCCAAAAAAGTCAAACACGTGCCGCACTTCGCGTCGTCGTCGATCCCTCGCGCGTCGTCTCCCGCGTCCGACGTTCGACGTCGCGCGCGCGTTCATCATGCACGCGCGCGCGTCTCTCACCCTCCCGATCGCGCGTCCGCGCGCGCGCGCGCCCGCGACGACGACGCGTCGGCGAGGCAACGAAAATAGTCTTCGCGCGCGCAGACTCGACTGCGCCGTCACGCGCGCGCGTCCGACGTGCGAGACGACGCGCGGGCGCACGATTGCACCGCGTACGATCGCCGGCGGCGTCGCGACGACGGAGGAGTCCGAGCGCGAGAACGACGCGGCGATGATGTCACCACCGGTGCGCAAGCTCTTGCGTCTCGTCGCCGACAGCGACGTCGGCGCGCGGTTGGACGCCGAGACGCGTCGAACGGTTGATGGGATGATCGGAGAGTTGGAAACCGTCGGATCAGACGCGTCGGTGACGCCGCCGAACGAGGACGCGCGCGTGTTCGGGTATTACGATGTGAGTTACGTCTCCGTCGGCGACAAACAGACGGGAAATCCTGCCGGTGGACGGTTTCGTTCGCCGTTGGGCAAGTTTTTATTCAAGACGATAGGTCTCGAACAAAACCTGTTCCCGCCGAATAAGATTGAGAATCGCGTCGCGTTCACGCTGCTTGGGTGCTTGCCGGGGGAGGTGACGCTCGAAGGGACGTTTGCGCCGGCGGGGGAGACGGATGACGGACGCACGGTGAAGGCGTCGTTCGATCCGCCGGGAATATCCGTCGCGGGTGGGCCGAAATTGCGCATAGGACCCAAGTCGAGCGTGGTGTTGAGCACGACGTATCTGGACGATCACGTTAGGCTCGGTAAGGGATCGCGCGGGAGCTTATTTGTGTTTACGAAAAAGTCGGCGGAGCGCGCCGAGCGAGATCATCGTCGTTGGCGCGTCGGAGGTTTCGCCATCGCCCTCATGCTTCTCACCGCGCTCGGTCTCGGGATCTTCGGCGTGCATCAGCTGCGAACAACAAACAGAGTGTTGTATTCCGCCACCGTGATTGCGTCGGCGTTGACGTCGCTCGCCATGGCGTACATTTTACGAGACGGCGGCATCGTCGCCGAGGACGCCGATCTCGTCGACGTCGGCGAGTTGACAGAGCAACAACGCGATTTTCTCAACAGAAGTCGCGCCGACGGTCAGAGCAAAGGTGAGAACGTCTTCGGTTCGCAGTGTTGAGGAGTTGTTGTCTTCTGTTTTCCCGACTAGTAGCGGTAACCACGCTCGTGGGTTGATTATGTATTACAAACGCGCCGTCCATCCGTCTTCCCGCAGTCGACGTCATCAGCCCGGCAACAACTCGAGCATGTCGTCCTCCTCTAATCCCAGCGCCTCCGGCGTCTCGTCCCCGCGAACGGCATCGCCCTCGAACACGATCCTCACCTTATCCGACCCCAACGCCAGCGCCACTTCGGCCCACTCGTACCCGTCTCGCCACGCCTCGACGACGCGCGCGAACGTCTCGCGTTCGCCGACGCTTCGCGTAAACCTCTCCCCGTTCGGCGCTTGAAACACCACATTGATCCTGTTTCCGACGTCCACGCCCGCCCCGATCGCGTCCACATCGTCGTCATCATCTTGGTGATCGTCGTCGCCGTACTCGCGCACGTCGTCCTCGCTCTCGCTGTCGTCATCCACCGTCGTCGCCGTAGGCGCCGCCGGCCGATACGTCGGCTCGGGCGGTCGCGCCAACGTGTCGAAATCCGCCAATAACATCCTCGATCGCACTATCGCCATGCTCTCGCACCCATCCTCCTCCTCTCGATCCTCCTCTTCGAGCGGTTCGGCGTCGCGGTTCGGCGCCGGCGCGGCGGCGCCGCGACGCCGCTTCGCCGTCGTCTCATCATCATCCGCTCCCCCAGCCGATGTCGACGCCCTTCCGGCGTCACCGACCACGTGCCGATCGCGCACGACGTCACCTCCGTCGTCCTCGCGGTCGTCGTCTCGTGCGAACGCGACTCGCGTCCCCGTCGGCGTCCCGCGCACGTCGTCCCGGCGTTCACATTCGTCAGACGTCGCGAGTCCCCGCGTCTCATTCTCGTCGTCGTCGTCGCTCCACACCGCCTCCACCGCGTCGTCGGGACGCGCGAAGATGTCCTCTTCGTCGTCGTCGCTCGAATCGTCGTCCGGGGGGGGCATGACGCGAAGGGTGAGCGGTGATGTGACGACGCATTGAGGGCGGCTTTTAAACGCGCGAGGCAGCCGACGACGATTCGTGAGACAATGGATGTGATTACGGTCGTTTCTCTATCGGTCGCGCGCGCGTCGAACGTGTATCGCGTCGTGGTCGTGCTCATCGTGCGTCGTCATCGGTGGGTCGTCGACCGCCGAACGGATCCGCGACGTCTGACGTCGCGTCTTTTCGCCGCTCACCCGCCACCCGTCGCCGCCGACGCCGAGCTCGATAAAATGATCCCCACAATCATCCCGTACAGCGCCAACGCCTCGGCGAAGATCAAAATCAAAATCACCCCCACGAAGAGTTTCGGTTGTTGCGCGTTCGCTCGCACCCCGGCGTCGCCGACGATGCCGATGCACATGCCCGCGCTCAAGCCGCTCAACCCGCACGCCAACCCGCTTCCGAGGTGCGCGTACCCCTGATACAACGTGTACGACGTCGGATCGATGTTGGTGGAGATGACGACGGCGATGATGAGTCCATAAATCCCGAGCACACCGGCCATGACGACGGGGACGATGGACTTCATCACCAACTCGGGACGCATGACGCCCATGCTCGCGATGCCGACGCCGGATTTCGCCGTCCCGTACGCCGCGCCCATGCACGAAAACACCAAGGCGGAGGTGGCGCCCATGAACCCAAAAAAGGGCGCGATCTCATCGCTCGAGCTCATCGCGACGGTCGAGTCCGCGGTCGTCCGTCGAGTCCGTCACCGCGCGTCGTCTCGACGTCGAGCCACTCGCGCGAATCTGATGCTGATGCGAGACGCGCCCTCGGTCGGTCGCGTTCGGGTCGTCGGTGCGCCTCGGTCGGTCGGTGCGTCTCGATCGGTCGATCGCTCGGTCGATCGGTCGGTCGGTCGGTCGCGCGTCGGCGGTCGTCCGTCCGTCGCCGCGTCGAGGTCTGCGCCCGTGCGGTGCCGTTCGCGAACGAAACACGAGGTGGACGCGCGGTGGGGGGCATCAGGGTTTAGGCTCAACCCTACGTTTACATGATGTAGTCTATGTATCGCCCATAGTGTGGAGGTATCTCGGTCCCTACCGCGTTTTACCCGTATAGTAGACTGTATAAACCTAAGAACTCCTTTTACCTCCCGAAATAGGGTGTAGTCTAGGGTTGAGAGGTTCCGTCCCAACGACCGCACCGTCGTCCCGCACTCGATGGCGTCGCTCGTCGTCGTCTCTCGACGACGGGCGCGCGCGTCGATCGATGACGTCGCGCGTCGTCCGTGCGTCGACGTGCACGTCGCGCGAGACGTCGACGGTGACGGTGACGAGACGGATGACGACGATGACGTCGCGCGCGCGAATGCGAAGGATGATGACGCGTGGCGTTTCGTCATCGCGCGCGCGTCGTCGAGCGTCGAGGTGACGACGGAGACGACGTCGACGAGTGGACGCGCGGTATCGTCGCGACGCGCGCGCGTGATCGACGAGGAGGATGGGGAGGAGGCGTCGACGATGATGTGGACGACGACGCGCGCGGCGACTCCGGGAACGACGACGACGGCGTCGGCGCGAGGACGACGGGGACGCGTCACGCGCGAACGCGCGGACGACGGCGAGACGGTGACGTGGACGACGACGCACGCCGTGATAGGGATCGCGTGGACCAACGCCGGGGACGCGGTGGCGTGCGCGACGGACGATGGGGGCGCGTGCGTCGCGCGGGGGAGCGACGGAGGCTTCGTCTGGACGAGAGATGGGGACGGTGGGACGACGATGCGAAAGAGACGCGCGGTGCTCGTGTGCGCGGGAGACGATATGTTTTCAGAATCCGTCGCCGTGGTGTACGACGACGACGAGGAGTCAAGATGCGTCGTTCGCGTCGCGCACGCCGACGTCGAGACGCCAGACGACGCGTTGCGACATCCGGCGCGCGTGCACGCAGTGCGACGGCGAGGCGCCGCGCTCGCCACGCTCTGTCGAGACGGCGCGATCCGTCTGTGGATGCGAACGCGCGAACATCGAGGACCGATGCGGTTGACGCAGACGATTCAGACGCCGCGAGGCGGGGTGACGCCCGTCGTCGCGTTCGATTGGTTGGACGCCTCAGAGGCGAGGTACGATTATCTCTACGACTTTGCCATTGTCGGCGTCGACGGCGAGAGACGCGCGCACGTGTGGACGATATCGGACGTCGACGGCGGCGTGCACCCGTTGTGCGCGAGACGACCGGTGGTGACGCACCGCGGGTCGATGACGCTGGAGGGATGCGGATTCGGGAGGACGCGACCGCTGTCGTTTGACGATTACGTCGTCGCGCGCGCGTCGTTGACGAGACGACGAGACGACGCGCGCTTTGTCTTGGCATCAAGCGCGTTCGGGGTCGTCGCCGCGAGGACGAGACGGGATCGTCCGGATGCGTTGGAGGAGGTGTATCGCGTGAGTCTGCGCGGACACGCGGCGGACGTCGTCGACGCAAGGACGCATCCGACGATGGATATCCTCGTCACCGTCGACGCGGCAGGGACGACGTTGACGTGGAGTCGACGCGAAGAGACGGGGGAATTGGACGACGCGTGTCATCTCGACGCCGAGACGCGCGAGGCGATCGTACGAGAGGTGATGGATGAGAGAGAACGGAGCGCCGCCGCCGCCGCCGCGCGCGGTAGCGGTGGCGCGAGGTCGCTCGTCGAGGGTGAGAGACACGTCGAAACGTCGAGCGATGGTGAACGCGCGGCGTTCGTCGACGCCGACGGAGCGCTCGTCGTCGGTGTCGTCGTCGGTGATTCGCAACTCATCACCGAACGCGTCGAGACGCCGACGCGCGTCGACGCGTCGACGTCAACGAAGAGTGTCACGATGCGTTGGTTCGACGCCGGCGGTGGCGTTCACGTGCTCGCCGTCGCGGTTGGAACGGACGTTTCAATCTACGCGCCGTCGTCGTCGTTGTACGCGTCGACTGGGAAATGGTGGCGGCGCGTCGCGAGCGTCACCGTCACAGAACGCGCTAACGCGGTCGTGTCTGCGATGACGTGGAGCGCGTTCGGTGACGTCGTCTACGTCGTCATCGATCGCGAGATTTTTGTCGTGGGATTCGAGGATAAGAGCGTCGCCGCGGTCGCCGTCGCCGAATCTCGCGCGGCGCCGTCGTATCACCCGACGACGCTGACGGATTGGATGAAACGCGGTCGTGTCGATCGCGCGCGACGTTGCGTGCGCGCAATGTCGAAATATTTAGAGAGCAACGATGCGGACGGTTTACGCGCGTTTTCGCTCCCGAACGTCTTGCTCGACGCGAACGAGAAACCGAAGAAATCAATGCCAGCGAACACTTCAGCGCCGGCGCCGCCCGCAGTTCCGGAATTTGATATGTCCGCGTTTGGGTCGTTCGGTGGAGGTATGCCGGCGACGCCCGCGCCGGCGACGTTTTCGTTCGGTTCAGACGCAATCGAAACGGCGACGTCGTTGTCGCCATCTGCGACGCGAGACGTGCGGCGCGCCGCCGACTCGGAAGACGACGCGTTTGGTTCCGCTGAGGCGGAAGCCGTTGCCGAACTCGTGAGCGCGCGCGCGGATCGGTTATCTCTCACACCGTCGGAACGCGTCGAACTACTCGGTGTCATCGACGCCCTGAGACGTGTCGACGAACGCGGCTCGTCGTCCTCGACGATGGACGATGCGGGACGTCGAGTCGCGGCGTCCTTCGTCGCGGGACACTCGAGACGCGGCGCTGGTGCCGGCGACGCGGCGCGCGGTCGCGACGCGTGTTGGGCGATGCTGAGCGACACAAAGAGAGAGTTGTTGGACCACCTCCTCGGCGACGCGGCGAGCGGCGTCGATTGGTCCACGGTGAAACGTCTCGGCACGCCGTTATGGATGGATGACGACGACCAATTGCGCGAATTGATTGAAAAATGCGCCAAGGGTGAATTCGCGAGGACAAAGAACGCCGACGATTGCGCCTTGTTTTTCATCGTCGTCGATCGCGTCAAAGTCCTCGCCGGTCTGTACAAGGCGACACAAAACAAACCTCTGTACGAGTTTATGTGTCGAGATTTCTCTGAAACTCGTCACCGCGAGGCGGCGTTGAAGAACGCATACGCATTGCTCTCGAAGCATCGTTACGTCTTCGCGGCGGCGTTTTTCATTCTTGGAGGACGAGCGCTCGACGCGGCCTCAATCGTGTGGAAACACGAGCGCGACGTGCACTTGACGCTCATCATCGCGCGTTTGGCCGCCAGCCATCGCGACGGCGCGTCGGTTCACTCGTCACCGCATGGACATTTGAACCAGGACGCCATCGTCACGCTCGAACGAGACGTCGTCCCGTCGACGACGGATACGTGGACGCTCGCCGCCGTGCACTGGATTACCGGTCGACGAGACGCGTTTTTGGATTGCGTGACGACGTTGATGGACGACGCGAGAGACGTCGACGCGGCGGATCTCTTGACGCGCATCATCGAGCACCGCGCCGCCGCCGCCGCCGACGCAGAGTGGACGTCCCGGGCGAGAGACGCGTTGCGTCGCGCATCACCGCGATTGGCGCATTCGCTGCGAGCGCTCGGCGCGCCGGTCGCCGCGCTCGAACGCGCGGCGTCTTCATCGGCGTGGACGTTACCGCGCGCCGACGTCGCGAGACTCGCTGTCGCCGCGCTCAAGGGCGACGACACCGACGACGATTCCATCGATACCCTCGCTCGAGACCCGTACAACGTCGACGCCGACGTTCTTCGAGCGTCTCTCTCTCGAAGAGCGCGCGTCGAGACGTTTGAAGGATTTCCGCGCGCTTGCGCGCGAAGCGCGCACCGTTCGCCGCCGCCGCCGCTGCCGCCGCCGCAGACACCGACGCCCGGCGTGAAAACGCACGCGCGCGCACCGAGCGCGCTTCCGGCGGAGATTCGCACCGTGCGCATTCCTCGCGTTCCGTCGGCCAAGGACATCGCCTCGGGATCGCCGACGGAGAAAGTGGCGTCGGCGAGAAGCGCGTTTAGTAAACTGCGCAAAATCGCGGTGAAAACGAAAACGCGCGTCGGGGACGATTCACCTCGAGTGGATGATTCCCCGAGATCAGCCACCGCGTTCGATGACGTCAACGAAGGCGATCGTCGCGTGTTTCGAACCCCCGTCGACGTCGCGTCGCTTCGAAACGATGGATTTTACGACTTTTGTTTCAATCACGAGATTCCGTACGAGTTGGCGTGCGCGAGCGTGCGCCAGGGATTATCCGTAGTGAATCTGCGCGCGCTGAACGACGACGAAAAAGAATCAGACAAGGACGCGTGGGCGTTACTCTTGCGCGCGCAACCGCCGGCGGCGGGGTTTAAATCCTTCTCCAACGCGTGGCTGCACACCGACGAGAGCGAACCGCCGTCGCCGACGACACCGCACGCGGGGCACCACGTGCGCGAACACGAGTGGGCGACGCACGCGGGTTTAGACATGACGTCGCTCACGGGCATCATTCCGCAATCGCCGAGCGATGTCGTGGGACGAAACCGAACGGTGATCAAGCGCGAACCGGCGAACGACGTGGTGGCGAGAAGCGTCGCCGCGCACCCGTCTCGAAGTTTCTTCGCCGTCGGGACATCCTTCGGAGGCGTGCAACTGTGGGATTTCCACGGCGCGAATGCCGAACACGCCGCCGCCGTGTTTTCGCTCGGTGGTAAAAAGTCAACGTCTGGGACTGGGGCGAGCACGCGCGCGCTCGCGTGGTCTCCGCACGGCGCGCGTCTGGCGGCGTGCACGTCGGACGGGAGGGTCACCCTGTGGCTCGGCGACGCCCCCGACGTGGAACCCGCGGCGAGTAAGCCGTGTGGATTCACCAACACAAAGACGGAGGACGTCTTATTCTTATCCACGAACGTCATGGCGATCGCGAGTTCCACCGGTTCGTCGTCGTCGACGCCGCCCGAGAGCGTCGCGCTCTGGGACGCGCTGCAACCGGCGCGCGCCAATCTGGGCGTCATTCGCGCTCACGCCGGCGGATGCACCGCCCTGGCCCAGCTCTCGTCCCTGGCTGCCCCATACGGCGTCCCGTGGCCGTTCCTTCTCACCGGAGGCTACGACGGCAGTGTCGCCGCGCACGATTTACGCATGCTCGGCGGCGACGCCGACGCCACCGTCCTCTGGCGCGCGCCTCCGCGCCAAGACGCCGCCTCCGTCACCTCCATCGCCGCCATGCACCGCGACGTCGAACCTCTCGTCGTCACCGGCGATCTCTACGGCAATCTCACCGCCCACGCCGCCCTCGACGGTACCATCCTACGACGCGTCACCGCCGCCCACGCACCACAAAAATTCCTCACGCCTCGCGGCGGCGGCGCGCTCGCCTCGCTCGGTGTCTCCAAAATCCTCCCGCTCCACGACGGCGTCCTCACCGCCGGCGGCGACGGCGTCGTCCGATGTTTCCGCCTCACCAAACCCACCGCCGCCTTCCAGTAAAACACGCACAGTAGAAGTAGAAGTAGTCTCATTGACCGTAAGACGAGCGTACACGCGCGTCGTACGACCGAGCGTCCCGCGCGTCCCGCGCGTCCCGAACCGGCGATTTTCGAGCCCACTTTCTCAAAATCCACCCCACTCATCGATGAGACGCGACCGGTGAAATTGCGATACATCGGCGATCACAAAAAAAGAAACCATCCATCGAGGACGAGGTCGTCTCTCGTCGTCACACCGCGGCGACTGCATTCGAAGCGAACATGTCCGCGGCGACGACGGGCGCGAAGATGGGCACGGCGTACTGGCGCATCGCCGGTATGAGCTATCTCAAGTACGCCAACGCGTGCGGAGAGATCGTGCGACAGAGCCTCAAGGAACCGTTCCTGGCGCAGGTGCGTGACGACGACGACGGGCGCGCGGGCGATCGATACGAAATGAGCGATCGACGTGGGCGCGGGACGCGACGACGATGACTGACGGTGAACGACGCGCGACGCAGGCGAAAGCGCGAGAGACGGTGTATTACAAGATGACCAAATACGCCGAGGGGAAACCCGGACAAGCCGGTGCGTGAGAGAGACGCGCGCGCGCGGGACGATGAGCTAGGGTCGACGCGCGGGACGGGCGGGACGGGCACGCGGGGACGCGCGATGTGCGCGCGGACGTGCGTCGCGGTGTGTGCGTGTGTGTGTGTGTGTGTACTTTTTCGTTTCACGGTGTACTGACGCTCGGTTTTCATGTTTCGTTCGCGTGCGCAGTGATCACCGAGGTGACGCCCAAGTGAATCGGCGAGCGCGCGCTCGCCCGAGTCTGATAAAACCTTGTAATGTGTAGTTGGCAACTTTAGATATCCACCGTCGCGTCGTGTGAAATCGCTATATATTCGTAGTACTACAAGCGCGCGTCTCTCTCGAGTTCGATCACTGCGTCGTCTCGGTGCGTTTGCAGCTCTGAAACGCGTCAGCGAGCGTCTGGCACCGCTGCAAGTCGTCGGCGTTTTCGCTCACGCACTGTCCGAACGCCTTGGCCGCGGCTTCGCACGGGTTCACCGCCGCGCGAGATTCTGCGCTCGGCGCCGTCTCCGTGGCGTATCCACCGCCACCGCCCGAGCCACCGAGGATGGAGGCGGTGGCCGCGCGACCGAGAGAACTTCCGACCCCCCAGCCGAAGCCTTGGTAGATCATCCCGGCGAGCCCGCCGACGAGCGAGCCGCCGGATTGTTGCTGCGAGCGCGCGGGGGGCGGGGCGCCTCCGAATCGTGCGGACGGACGGGGCGGGGGCGCGGAGCGACGACGTCCCATGGTTGGTGCGAGTCGCGAACTGTGGTTTGCGGGCGGGGCGCGAACGCGGGACAACGCGGGACAGGCGGCGGCGCGGGAAAGAATGTATTAAAACGCACGCGCGTTTCGTGGAGATCTACGCGAGAGGTTGCGCGAGGTTTTGAGTGAAACCGTCGTCGTTGGTGAAGGATGGGAAATCGTTCGAGACGTCGTCGTCGACGTCTTCGATTCCGGAACTAAATTCAACCTCAAAGGTTCGCGGCGTCGTGTCGGCGGCGGTGGTGACGGAGATTAATTCCGTGGTTTCGTCGTAGTCGAACGTCACGGTGTCTCCCGCGCACGCGAAACCGTCGAGCATGCACTCGGCGAGATTGTTTTCCAGTAAGCCTCGCACGCATCGGCGCATCGGTCTGGCGCCGAATCGCGGAGAAAATCCATTCGCGTAGAGCAAATTCTTGTACGCGTCGCCAAAGTTCAAAGAGATGCCCTTGTCGAGCGCGCGTTTGGACACGGACTCGAGCATGAGATCGGCGATGTCGCTCACCTCGGTGCGTTCGAGCGGCTTGAAGATGATGATCTCGTCGAGACGGTTCAAGAATTCAGGTCTGTACTCTTTGCCGAGCTCGCGCTTGACTTGCGCCTGAAGCTTTTTGTACTTTTCTCCCTCGTCCCCTTGGCCCGTCATGGACTCTAAAATCTCTCGACTGCCGATGTTGCTCGTCATGACGAGCATGGCGTTGGTGAAATCTACGGTTCTACCCTTACTATCGGTCAAACGACCGTCCTCTAAGACTTGAAGCAAAATGTTAAATACGTCTGGATGCGCCTTCTCGATTTCGTCGAGGAGGATGAGCGAGTGCGGATTCGTGCGCACAGCCTCGGTGAGTTGGCCACCCTCACCGAATCCGACGTACCCAGGAGGTGGTCCGATCAATCGACTCACCGAGTGTGATTCCATGTACTCGCTCATGTCGATGCGCACCATCGCCTTTTCGGCTCCAAAGTACGTCTGCGCGACAGCCTTGGCGAGCTCCGTTTTACCGACGCCGGTGGGACCGCTGAAAATGATGCTCGCCACCGGCTTGGACGCGTCCGCTAAACCGGCTCTCGCGCGGCGAATGGCCTGCGAGATCGATCGCACGGCTTCAACTTGGCCGATGACGCGCTTACCGAGCTCTTGCTCAAAATTCATCAAGCTCAGCGATTCGTCTGCGCTGAGTTGTTGCACTGGAACACCCGTCCATTGCGCGACGACTTCGGTGACGTGCGTCTCGTCGACCGTCGTCACGTCGCCCGGCATCAATTGTACGAGCGCACCGGCCTCGTCGATGACGTCGATCGCCTTATCCGGCAAGAATCGATCGTTGATGTACCGCGTGGAGAGCGCCACGGCGGCGCGCAGCGCGTCATCCGTAAAGGACACGCCGTGATGCTCCTGATACGTCTCCTTGAGTCCTCGCAAAATCGTGAGCGATTGTTCAGGACTGGGCTCGACGACACGCACGGGTTGAAATCGACGCTCCAGCGCCGCGTCCTTTTCGATGTGCTTTCTATACTCGTCGATGGTTGTCGCTCCGATGCACTGCAACTCTCCTCTGGCCAGCGCCGGTTTCATCAAGTTCCCGGCGTCGAGCCCGCCGTCCTCTCCGGTGCCACCGGCGCCGACGAGCATGTGAATCTCATCGATGAATAAGATGATGTCGCCCGCTTGCTTGACTTCGTCCATGATGTTTTTCATCTTTTCCTCGAATTCTCCTCTGTACTTTGTGTCGGCGAGCAACAATCCGATTTGTAAACTCACGACGCGCTTCTCCTTCAATCCCTCCGGCACCTCGCCCTTACTTATGAGCATCGCCAATCCCTCCGCGATGGCCGTCTTCCCGACCCCGGGCTCACCCACCAGGCACGGATTCGACTTGCGTCTTCGAACCAAGATGCGCATGACGCGCGTCACCTCCTCGTCCCGACCGAGCACGGGATCCAATTTCCCTTCGCACGCCTCCGCCGTGAGATCGATCGAACACTCCGCCAGCGTCTGCTTCTTCGCCTTTCGATTCTTCTTCCCAGCCCCGACGAGTTCTCGCTCGTTCGCGCCCGTTATTTCCTTTCGCATCACCTTGACGTCCACCTCCAAATCTCGCATCGTCTCCGCCGCGCCGCACGTCGCGTCGTCGATCATCGCCAACGCCAGCTCTTTACTCCCGACCTCGCTCGCGCTTCCGCTCGCCCGTTCGAACACTCGTTTCAATTCATCCCGCAGCGGGAGCAATCCCTCCACCGAGGGCTTATTAAACGGATTCATGAGCTCCAACTCGCTCACGCCCGCGCGTTCGCCCAACGCGCGCCTCGTTGACTCCTCCGTCACCCCGCACTTGTGTAATGCCTTGGACGTGCGATCTCGCGCGCGCGTCAGCGCGAGCAGGACGTGCTCGGAGCCGAGTTCGGAACTGCGCAATTTCTTCGCCTGGTCCATGGCGTCCTTGACGGCGACGACGGCGTCCCCATCGAATGTTTCGAAAAATCCCGCCCTCGTGACGGTTCGTTCGCGCGTCGCTGGACGCGCGCGTTGGAGGCGACACGCGGTGTGGGAAGCGCGGTGGATGCAAACGTATCGCTCGACGCGCGCGGAGGCGGCGAGCGACGCGCGGGCGTCGGCCGTCGCGCGCATGATGGGCCGCGAGTCGCGCGCTCGAGACTGACGTCACAAAAAGGCTTCAGGCTCGAGTCGACGCGCGACATGGACCGACCGTCGTGCTCGGCGACGCTCGATCGCGATAGCGGCGTCGCGGTGCTTACCATGTCGCGCGCGACGCGTTCGAACGCCATCGACGCGCGCATGTGGCAGGATTTGCGCGAGTGCATTTCTTTCATCGCTCGAGCGTCCCCGCGCGCGGTCGTCGTTCGCGGCGATGGAAAGAATTTTTGCGCCGGCATCGACGTGAGCGATCCAAAGACGTTGTTTTCGACGCTCGGTGACGTCGGGGCGTCGTGCGAGGGACGGCGGAGGGAGGCGTTGGCGAGACACATTCGGTCGCTGCAAGATGTTTTTACCGCGCTGGAGACAGAAATAGAGGCACCGGTGATCGCGTGCGTGCGCGGAGCGTGTTACGGCGCGGGCGTTGATTTAATCACGGCGTGTACAATTCGGTTGTGCGGAAGAGACGCGCGGTTTTGCGTCAAGGAGGTGGATGTGGGGATTACGGCGGACGTCGGCACGCTGCAAAGGCTGCCGCCCATAGTCGGCTTCGGTTGCGCAAACGAGCTCGCGTTGACGGCGAGAGTGATCGACGCCGAGGAGGCGAAGAGGATAGGACTCGTATCCGAGGTGTGTGAGGACGTCGAAGCGAGGGCGATGGCGTTGGCGATGATGTTGGCGTCGAAATCGCCGCTCGCGGTGCGAGGTACGAAGAGAGTGTTGCTTCGCGCGAGAGACGAGCCGGACGTCGCGAGAGGGTTGAATTACGTCGCTACGCACAACGCGGCGGTGTTAATGAGCGATGATTTGAACGAAAGCCTCAAGGCGCGTTTCGAGAAACGCGCGCCCGTGTATTCTAAGCTCTAGGCTACTTTGTCACAATATCTCTGCTAGTTTTCTAACCGACTCGCTCGCGTTCGTCGCACTCCGTGTCTCCGCGCGACGTTCGCGTCTCAACCTCGATGAATGAACGACGACAAAACGGGTGTTACCGTCACGAGGGTGGCGCGTACCAACCTCCATCCACGGGTAACATCGCCCCGGGGCCGTTAAAACTCGCCGTCGCCGGATCTCGCACCAAATCGAACGCCAACAACTCCAAATCGTCATCCACGTACACCCTCCCGTCGCTTCGCGTCTCTAACCCGCTCCACGATCGCGTGGACACCCCTAAAACCTCCCCTCGCGCGTACATCGCTCTCACCTTTCTGCCGGCGGCCGTCTCCACCATCACCTCGAGGTATCCGAAGAGCGTCTTTCCTTCGTCGTCCCAATACATCTGCGTCACGCGATGCGACGCCTCGCTCGCGCGCACGTCGCGAAACAACGATTCCTCCGCCTCGCTCGGGTGTTCCAACCGTCCGTACGCCCGCCCCTCGCGCACCGCGCCGGCGTCGTACGCCGCCACCTCGCGTTGTAAGATTGATTTCGGATAGATGCGCTGATTTCTGTTGACGCGATCCGCCCTCGCGAGGAGTCCGTGGAGGATCAACCGACCATCGTTCGCGTCGAGCGAGCGCGTGAAACGCTCGACGCGTCGCTCGCGCTCGATCTCGGCCTCGTCCGCGAGCACGCGCTCCACGGTGTGCACGGACACGCAGACGCCCATCGAAAAGTGAAGTCGGGAAGAGCGCGGCGGCGAGGCGGCTGCACACGTCGACGCGAGCGAAAGACGCGAGAGACGCGAGTGCAAGACGCGAGAGACGCGCGCGCATCGTTCGGACGCGCGAGAGAGATGTCGGCGCTGGAGGCGATCGTATACGAGCGCGGGGCGCTCAAGTTGCTCGATCAGCTCAAACTCCCGCTGGAGACGACGTACGTCGACATCGAGGATTGCGACGCGTGTTGGCGAGCGATCAAGGATATGAACGTGCGCGGTGCGCCGGCGATCGCTATCGCGGCGGCGTTGGCGCTGGCGGTGGAGCTGGAGAAGAAAAAGGGCGAGCTCTCAACGTGCGAGGCGGCGGAGGCGTTCGTGCACGAACGGTTCGATCACATGTACACGTCGAGACCGACGGCGGTGAATCTTGGAGAGGCGAGAAAGAGAATTAAATCGTTGGCGACGTCCCTGAAGGCGAACGGGGACGCGGGAGCGATGATTGACGGAGTGATTGAGGCGTGCGAGGCGATGTTGGCGGAGGATGTGGCGTCGTGCAGAGCCATCGGAGCGAAAGGGGCGGAGGCTCTGTTGAGAGCGGTGAACGCGAAGGATGGACAAAAAATTAAAGTCATGACGTGTTGTAACACGGGATCGCTCGCCACCGCGGGATACGGGACGGCGTTGGGGGTGATTCGCGCACTTTGGGAAACGGGCCGTCTCGAACGCGCGTACTGCTTGGAGACTCGTCCGTACAATCAAGGCTCGCGTTTGACGGCGTACGAGCTTGTGTACGAAAAAATTCCGGGCACTTTGATTTGCGATAACATGGCAGCAGCGCTCATGGCGCGCGGAGACGTCGACGCGATCGTCGTGGGTGCGGACAGAGTCGCTGCGAACGGCGACTTTGCCAACAAGATTGGCACGTATTCGCTCGCGGTGAACGCAAAACACCACGGTGTTCCCATGTTCACAGCCGCACCGGTGACGACGCTCGATCCAGAGACCTCAACCGGGGCCGATATTCACATCGAGGAGCGACCGGGGGAGGAGGTGACGCATTCGCTCGGTCGTCGCGTCGCGGCGGAGGGCATCGACGTGTGGAATCCATCCTTCGACGTCACGCCCGCTGCCCTGCTCGCCGGCGTCATCACCGAACACGGCGTCATCGAAAAGAACGTCAGCGGTGTCTTCCCCGTCGCTGAGTTCGTCGCGAAGGCAAAGAACGGGGAACTCCAGGCGGCCAAGCCCTCGGGTCCGCCGGGATTCATCGCCCTCGACTGCGAAACCGTTCTCGATTATGCAGCGTCCAAGGATAACGTCGCCGCCGTTCTGGGCGGCGCGTCCACGCGAAGCGCGTGGTCCGCGAAAGAAATCGGTGATGGAAACATCAATTTCGTTTACATCATCACCGGCACCTCTGCCGATAAATCCGTCATCGTCAAGCAAGGCTTGCCCTTCGTGCGATGCGTCGGCGAGAGCTGGCCGCTGACGCAAGAACGCGTGCGGTACGAAGCCGAGGCGCTCATCCAGGCGCATAAATACTGTCCAGCGCACGTGCCCGAGGTGTACGTCTACGATCCGACGATGGCGACAATCGTGATGCAATACCTCGAGCCCCCACACATCATCCTGCGAGGCGGGATTATCGAAGGAAAGTTGTATCCGAAATTAGCCGAACACGTCGGCGAGTACTTGGCGACGACGCTCTACAAATCGTCCGCCCTCTGCGTGGGCGGCGCCGCGCTTCGTCGCGCACGCCAGGCGTTCGGACAAAATGAAGACATGTGTGAACTCACCGAACAGGTCATCTTCACGGAACCGTACGGGAAGGCGGACAACAATCACTGGACGACGCCGCAACTCGACGACGTAGTGGGGCAGATTCAATCCGACGCCGCTCTCAAGCGCGCCATCAACGCGTTGAAGGAAAAGTTCATGACCGAAGGTCAAGCGCTGTTGCACGGTGATTTACACACAGGATCGTTGATGTGCACCGAGACGACGACGTTCGCCATCGATAACGAATTCGCCTTTTACGGACCGATGGGATTCGACGTCGGAGCGTTTTTGGCCAACTTGTTGCTCGCGTACTTTTCGCAGCGCGGTTGGGCCGAGTGCAAGGGTGAAGATCGCGGCGCGCAGCGCGCGTGGCTGTTGGACACGTTCACGTCGACGTGGAACGTCTTCGAGAAGCGTTTCTTGGAGCAATGGAACGAACAAGGTGTGCGAGACGACTGCGGAGGATTGTCGCCGGCTATTTTATACGGCGCGGGCGTAGACGACGGAGTGAACGCTTTAAAGGCGCTTCAAGAGGCGTACATGAAACAGATTTGGGAAGATAGTCTAGGATTCGCGGGTGCGAAAATGATTCGTCGCATCATCGGCATCGCGCACGTGGCCGATCTCGATAAAATTCCAGACGCTGACGTTCGAGCGCGATGCGAACGTGCGGCGCTCACGTGCGGACGCGAGCTCATGCTCAACGCGAAGACGCTCACGCCGGCGTCCATCGTGAACGTCATCACGAGCCAGGAACTTTGAATTTGCAGTGTAGTGTGAAAGAGCAAAATTACAACAAATTTAAAGCGTGCTGTGTTATGAGTAATAGTAGTAACTTCGCTAACCGCTCACCGAGTCTTGCGTTTTTGATCGAGCCATCGAGACGCGGCTGATTTTTGCGAATCGCGCAACGGAGAGTTGACCTCGACTTTCGGTCCGTACGCGATGTGCGAGCGCGTGATCTCCATCAAACCGAACGTAGATATCGGTACAAATGATATTTTACCTCGATCGCGGGTCGCAGCGTCCGCGAATTCAGCCTCGATCTGTCGGTAAATCTGCGTCCGCGTCCTTGGATTGGCAGCATTGACGAAGTCGATGACGATGATGCCTGAAATGTTCCGTCTGCGTATTTCGTGCGCGGCGGTGCGTGCGGCGAGCACGTTGATCTCGGCCACGCTCATGCGACATGATCCGGTGTTGACGTCGATCGCCGTCAGGGCCTCGGTCGCCTGAATGACGAGTTGGGCCGACGACGTACCCGGAATCGAAACGCGCTCCGGAAACGTAAATGCGCGCTGCATCAACCTGTTCATTTTTGAATTTTCTTCAGTTCGCACCCTCGTGCTCATGTCCTCCATGTCTGCACGGAAATTCGACACGCTCTTCTCGATCGCGCTGAGGGATTCAGATCTCAAGTCGCTCGGCACGACGACGCTCGACACGTTCAAAGAGCACAGTTCGCGAAGCACCATACCCCTGAAATTCGTGTTGTCGCGCCACATCAGGCGAGGTACGAGTGGCGTCTTACGCGCGCGAGCCTTTTCGATGGACTTCACCGCGCTGATGCACATCAGCCGCCATTGATTGGATAACTCACGTATCTCGTTTTCCAAGGATTCGCGCGGCGCGTTCATGCTTGCCGAGCGCATGATGACGTGAGCGCCGCCGCCGTGAAATCCTTGCGAACGCGCCACTCGTTTCGAACCCGATGATCGCCAAATGTTTCGCAAAAACGATTCCCCCCACAGCGCGAGCGTTTCGCGCGTCACTACGCTCAGTTTTTTACTCGCGTGCGCGGTGACGCCGTGCGAAGTTCCCTTGAAGACGGTGTATCTTCCAGTTAGGCTCGGTTCCGCCGTCGCGATGGCGCCCTTGTGCTCGCGAGAATCGCGAATAATCTCCACGATGACGGAATCGCCTACATTGTACATCCCGTACGCCCCCCTGCCCGATCGCGCGAGTTGTTCGTTCACCACTACGTCCTCGTCGAATGACGACGATGGTTTGCACGAAACTTCGGCGACGGCATCCGTCGATCCCTGTCTCGACCACCACGCCGCGGGCGTCGCCAGCCCATCCCTCAGCAAGACCGTCTTTGTGTACTTGCCGTTCTTCATCTCCACGCCCACGAGGAGCGAATTCATGTTGGGAACTTTGGCGATGACGGTGCCCAAGTAGACGTCGCCAACGAGCAACGCATGCTCGCCATCATCTGAATTGTTATTCTCCAAAACCTCCACCACCTCTCCATCTTCGGTCACCACGGCGCAATCGTCAGTGGGGAACCAAATCTCACTCTTGACCGGTCTCTCGTCTCGCCCTCGCAGACATTTGCTCGCACCGCCGGTAAAGTATTGTAAAACGCGCTTATCCGTCGGTTCATTCAAGCGCACGCTCTCCGTGAGCGACGGCATGCCAGTCTTCGGTTCCGTCGACCAATCGTCCATGACTTCCACCATAAAGGCGTGACTGGGCACTCGAAGTGCGCTCGTCCCGCTTCTCCAGGCGTACACTGGCCCCACGGGGTCGCTCACCTCGTCGACGACGGCGAAGTTGTACTCGCACACAAAACTCTCCTCACCCACGATGCGACTCGCCGGCACCTCCACGCACACCGTCGCACTCCACCAATCGTCCCCTTCCGGCGCGCACCGCACACCCGCGCTCAAGACTTGCCACGAACCCAACTCCGGAATCGATCCGGCGAGAACGACGCGCTGCCCAAATTTCGTCCGTTTGCGCACTCGAAACGTCGTCACGCACCGTCCCGGCGTCCCGACCAGAGCGAAGACGCCCTCATCGCGTCGTCCGTGCGTCGCCGGCGCCTTCACCGCCTCACCCTCTGTCGCCTCGGCGTCCATCAACATCGAGTAGACGTCCATCTCGCTCTCGCGCGCGCTCGTCGACGCCGTCGCGTCTCCTTCGCCGACGTCCAGAATATCTTCTTCTCGATCGCGCGCCGTTCGATCCTCGACCGCCCGCACACCCTGCCCGCGTCGCGCCCGCGCGAGCGCGCGCACATCCCGCGCGCGTCCTCCGCCTCCAAGCCTCGCCCCAGCGCGCGACACGCGCGTCGTCGACGGATACATCACCGCCAGCGCCATCTTCAATCAACCAACCGACGAGACGCGCGGACGCGCGCGCGACGCCACCGAGACCCACCGAACCTCGCGGACGCCACCGAACCGACGCGCGCGCTGTCGTCGGTCGACGTCCCGCGCCCCGCGCCGTCTCGCGTCGATCGCCGTCGCCGTCGTCGCGCTCTGCGGCGTCGAGCGCGAATTCGCGCGGCGTCGTGATGATCCGACCGACAGCCGTGGCGTCACTGTGCGTCGCCCGAGCGCGCGCGCGACGGTGGTGACGAGCGGCCTCGAGCGCGACGAGGAGCGCGTACGGTCGGTCGATCACGCGCGAGACGCGCGAGCGAGCGCGAGCGCGCGTGGACGCGCGCGATGGGGTGCGCGGGTTCGAAAACGACGGTGGGAGAAGATGGCGCGCGCGCGCCGTTCAGCGCGAGCGATGAGGCGGCGAAACCGCGCGCGAGCGATGAGGCGACGCCCATCGTCGATGTCGCGCGCGCGGAGGTGACGGAGACGCCGGAGAAGACGCCGGAGAAGACGCCGGTGACGACGGAAGATGTCCCCGCTGAGGTTGACGCCGCGGAAGACGAACCCGTCGTCGACGGAACGTACGTCGTGAGTCGCGCGATGCGCGATGATTCGGCGAGAGAGATGATCGAAAACGACGCGGCATACGCGGAGACGACGACGGAGGCGATGAACGCGGCATCCAAGCGAGTGCGAGAGCGTTGGGGGACGACGGTGGCGACGGGGGCCGAGTGGCGGTTTTGGACGCAAGAGGAGACGACGGTGAGCGCGCTCACGGAGTCTCTGCGAGGCGCCAAAGTGAGTGACGTCGAAACGGATCTGTCGGTAATGATATGCGCGCACGACGCGCTCGAGTCGGCGGTCGGCGTATGGAGAGAGGGCGAGGCGCGCGTGGTGGCCAAGCCGCGTGTCTTCGCGGTGGACTTGTACCTGTCCATCGACGGCGAGGTGTTCGAGGACGGATACGTGTGCGCGGGCGAACCGGACGTCGATCGTAAGGCGGCGATCGAGGCCGGTCTCGACGCGGCGGGATTGGAGGGTGCTGAGGAACGCGAGGCGGCGAGGCGCGCGCTGGAGAAGGCGCGTGAGGGCGGCGCCAAGCCGTGGTGCACGTTGATCGGATCCAACTTTTCTGCCGGGAATCACTTCGTACACTTGCCTTTGATGGCTGCATATCTCGACGGCGCCATCTTAGATCCGTATTCCAAGGCGTACGCGCACGCGCTCATGTGGCGGTGGGCTGACGCGTGCAAGCGCGTCGGTGCGGGCGAGCACCAGGTGACCCTTCGATGCGCCCCGCTCGGCATCTTCGTGCCGGAGTCGAATGCGTGCACGTTCATTGGCACCATAGACGACGCGCGCGCGCGTCCGGAAGGATTCAAGGCGTTCTTGGACGAGCTCAGAAAAGAATACGAGACGTCGCCGAACGCGCCGGGCATGAGCGTGACGTTTTCGCTGACGCTTCGCGACGAACACTGCAAGGGTGATAAAGTGGAGCGCCACGCGCAAGAGTGGGCGGTCGATTGGCCGACCGATGAAATCGCAGAGTGCTACACCACCGCGTTCGAGTTGGCGAACACCGGCGCGCCGGGCAAGATGGCCGCCGCGATGGTTCCGGGAGCCGTGTGCTGCCACGTCGTGTTGCCGTCGACCGAAGGACAGAGCGGCATCGCCGAGGTGCGAAACAAGCGCGGTGACGTCATCTACCACGAGTTCCACGCCTGGGGATTGTTCAAAGGACTAGATGGTCAACCGGAAGCGCGAACCGGCGCTCAAATCAAATTCCGTTGCGTGCAAGAAGTGAACGAGTCCGGCGAAGCCAAGGGTCCGTGGGTCGCGAAAGACTACGACCCGAGACCGTGCAACGGATTGATGCTGAAGAACAAGCACATCGATCTCGCCATTAAGCGAGACGACGCTCGAATTAAGATCTCGGGAGGGGTGAACTAACTCGGATTTGTTACACAACTTCTTCTTACAAAATCACAATCACGATCATTTCTGGTTTTCCGTCGAGCCATACGAGTCGTCTTTAAACTCAGCAAAGAGCCAATCTTCGTATTGTTTCGACTTTGTTCCCGAACCATACAACATGACGGCGTTCACGATCACAGTGGCGATGCCCAGAAACGCCACGCCCGCGCCAACCGTCGTCGAAAGCGCGAGGAGATCAAACTTTCGGCCGACGCCCGTCACCTCGAAACGGATTCTCGGCCCGTACCCCTTTACCAGCAACCGCACATCCTTACTTCCGTGGATTTGATCGTACGTCACCCCGGGAAGGGACGCGGGCTCGCCGACGTTGTGCCCGGAGACCCATCGAATGTTGTACCCTTTCGACAGCGTGTTCTGCTTCGTGTTCACCACCTGTCGAGTGACGTACGGCGTCTCCGGCGCGCACGCCTCGATGCCTCGGTCGAGATTACAATCGAACGGAATATCCATGCGCGCATCCCAACCTTTAGCCGCAATCTCTTTGACGCTCTTCCCGCCGCTCGCGAGCAAGTCCTCTATGGTGAACAAATTCCAACCGGGCGTCGGTTTGGTTCCATTCAGGTTGGTCCAGAGCAAATTCCCGTCGCCCTCCGGATTTTTAATCCCGGGAAACTCGACGCTGATTCGCAAAAACACGGTGAAATTCCCGACGTTTTCCACAAACTGCACTTTATCCTCCTCGGGCTCTCCCGGACACCAACCGGAAATTTCGCACCGCTTCGTCTCTCGTCCCTCGGAATCCTTCCCCGCGCTCAGACACTTCCCCGTCATCACCCCGCTCGCGCTTATCGCGCCCTCCACGCACACGTTGTCATCCTCCGTGCACACCTCGTCCCCATCCTGTCCCGCACACGTCCCTCTCGCCTGCAGCGTCGTCGCCAACGCCGTCGCCACGAAGAAACCGCTCGGTTCATACGTCACCAAATCATTCGCATCGTACACCGTCGCCGCCCCCGTCACCGCGTCTCGCACGACCGCCTGCCCCTTCACTTTGATTCCGATGTTCCCGTTCACGTTCGATCGCATCTGGTACCCGCGCTTGGCGTAGACGAGGTACGCGACGATGTACGCCAGGACGATTCCAACGAGCGCGTTGTACAGCGCGCCGAGTCGCCACGACCGTATCACCACCTGCTTGTGCGTCGTGTACGTCCCGAACGACATGACGCGCGCGTTCGGTCTCTGCGTCTCCTCCCTCGCGCCTCGCGCGATGACTCGATACGTCGCACGGCGCGCGGCGGCGTCTCCGGGCGCGCGAACACTAAAAAAACGATTTTTCCTTCGAGCTCGACGCGCCGCGTCGACACATCGGAGCGACCGGTGACGCCCGCGCGATGGTGACGCCCGCGCGAACGCCGACGATGCGACGAGGTGGAGGCGATGGTGTCGGTGACGACGCGCGCGCGGTGGACGCGAGCTCGCTCGTCGCGCTCGGGGCGTTGGCGCTCTCCAACCTGGCGCTCGTGATCTTGGGACTCGTGCTCGCGATTTTGGGCACGAGGGACGGAGGAAGCGGCGTCGCGGCCGTGTTCGCGCACGGTGGGCTGAATGATTCGTTGTTTGAAGATCCGGGGACGTCGGCGGCGGTGATGGGGATGCTGATGATGGTGCTCGCGGGGTTCGGATTGTTTGGGCTGTATAGGAGGCACAAGACGGTTTTGTTGTGGTATCACGTGTGGGCGCTCTTCATGCTCATAGGGATCATCTACGCGTGCGCGGTGATGAACATTTATAAGAAATCGAGCGCCGACATGGTGAGGAACTACTGGATGACGTATCGAGCGAATCATAACATCACGGGGATCACGAAGATCGCCGGGCGGGTGGGACGACCGACGCGGTTGGATCTGAGAATGTGGCAGATGCAGATGCAAGAGGCCAGGTCGAAGACGAGATTGTTTCTGCGATCGGTGGCGTCTTGTTACGCGGCGGGCATCTTCTTTCTCATCACGTCTCTCGGTTGCAGCGCGTACATCATGGGGTTGAAGTACACGGGGATGCGCGTCGGCATCGCCACCAACGCCGCCGGGATCGCGTTCGGTCTCACGCTCTTTGTTCTGTGCTTCTTCGTGGCTCGATCGACATACAACGTACCTGATGCGGTGTCGATGAAATTTGACGTTGGATTCTTGCACGAGGACTCGCCGGGGCGCTCGACGCCGCCGAACGCGCACACCCTGTACGAGACGCTGCGCAAATCGCCAGATGTCATATTTCAAACGGTGCAGAGACAAAGCTCGGGTCGGCGCCGACTCTTGGAAGATGCCCAACCGTCGCCTCCTCCGGACGCGACGCAGCCGCCACCACCGGCGTCTCCGCCTTCTCCGCCGCCTTCTCCTCCGCCTTCCCCGCCGCCGCCGCCGCCGGCGGATGACGAGAACTGGCTCGCGCAGTCGGTTTGGGTATTCGAGGAAGGTCATAAAGTGATCGATAATACGCATTACAACTTGACCTTCAAATTGGCATTAGCGGGAATCAATGGAGATGACGTGAATGAAAACTTCACCGACTGGGCCGCCAAGAGAATCGCGACTTTTAGCGAGATACCACCGGATGACGTGTACGTCTCAGAGCTCCGATCTGGCGCTGAGCACAAGATTGGTGGCATATGGACGGCTCGATTCCTCGCCGCAGCCGCTTTCATCGTGGTGTTCATCAATTTCTTCGGTCTGTATTCGCTTCACAAGGACGACAGGTTCTTGATGGCGGCGCACCTGTGCTTTTCTTTCGCCGGAATCCTCATGTTGATCATCGCGGCCGCGCTCGTGAGTAAGCACGCCGATGCGACGTCGAGACTCATCGCCAATAACTGGCACTCCATTCAAAACAAAGTCATCGGCGCCGGCGTCGAACCGGTCGACGCCGGTTCTTTCGCTCGAGCCCACTTCAAAGCCGCGGCGGCGCTCGGCGCCACCATCGTCATCCTGCAGCTCGCCTCCTTCATGTCCACCCTCTTCTCCTTCTTCAGCGATGGACCTTCGTATTCGCTTCTCTCACCCACCGCGCGCAGAAACGACGGCGGTTCCACACAAGGAAACTTTCAACCCGTCGAATTCGACCGTCTCGACGAGGAATACGGCAAACGCGGCTTTTTAAGCCAGGAGCGTTCCCACGCGCGTCGAGGGAGCGACGGCGTCGTCTCTCTCCGCAACTTCGCGTCACCGGGTAAAGACTTTTCCATCGATTAGCACGCTAGTGTAGCAGGCTGTAAAAGCATCCATTCTTGAGCTCCGAGCGCGCGTCCCTGATCGATTGACTCGACTCGACGCGCTCGAGAGAAAAAGCGTCACTGGTGGTCGTTACGCCCTTCGCGTCGACACCCGATGCGCGCCGCGTCGTCGCGCGCGCCGCCGCGCGTCTGCGCGCGCGTCGTACCGCGCGCGCGTTGCCCTCCGCGCCTCGCGCGAGGACGCGCCTCGCGCGCGACGACGCGCGAAGACGTCTTCGTCGACGCGCTCGTCGACGCGCTGGGCGCGCCCGCGCTCGAGCGCGACGACGACGAGGCGCTCGACGCGTACGTCGCGCGCGCGCTCGTCGCGGGCGCGAACACCGTCGTCGACGTCGCGCGCGTCGCGCGCGTCGTCGCCGAGTGCGCGGGACTCTCCGAGGCGACGGCGGCGGTGGCGACGACGAAGACGCCGACGCGAGAGGCGCGCGCCGAGCTCGCGCGGGCGAGAGGCGTCGCGAGCGCGCTGTTCAACGCGTGTACCTCGGCGTATAATCGGCTCAACGATTGGGAATCGTGTCAAACGCTGGTGCGACTCATGGGTGACGACGCCGGGTGCGCGCCGGACGCGGTCAGCTTTTCGCTCGCGGCGAGCGCGATGGAACGCGCCGGGAAGAGTGACGAGGCGAGCGCGTTTTTGCTCGCAGCCGAGTCCGTTCTGAAGCGAGGCACTCGACAGAATAAAAAGAAGAAAAAGGTGCGCATCGAAAAAGATGATGTATGTCTTAAAGTTTTGTACGAGACGGAGGACGTTGCCGTCGTGCACAAACCCGCGGGCATGCTGACGCATCCGAGCGAAGGCGCCGGTAGGTCGGCGACGCTCATGGACGTCGCTCTCGCGCAATTCGCCGGTGAGTTGAGCGATCTGAACGGGTCAGACAAGCGCGGAATAGTGAGTCGTTTAGATAAACCCACAAGTGGTGTGATTATCCTCGCGAAGAACAACAAATCTCACGCAGAATTGGTGACGCAGTTTTATCAGCGCGCGGTGACGAAGACGTACTTCGCGCTCGTGGACGCCGGCGGTACGATCGCGAACGGCGGTACGATCTTCGAACCGGTAGACGGTCATCCCGCAAAGAGCGATTGGCGAGTCATCGAAACGTTCGTCGGCGACCGTTGGAAATATGCGCTGGTTCGCGTCCATCCGCGGACTGGTCGCAAACATCAGATTCGCGTCCACATGGCGTCCGTCGGCTGTCCGCTCACGGGCGACACGTTGTACAGACGAGGTCGCACAAAAACACTGAACGCGAACGCACCCAAGTGCGTTCTCGACTCCTTGTCCGGTGGTAAGACTGGAACGACGTTCTTTCTTCACGCCAGTGAGACGATGTTTGACGTCTGCGGCGAGAGAATTTGCGTGGACGAGCCTCTGCCCGCTGAGTTCTCCGATCTTCTCGACAAGCTCCGCGCCGCGGCGTTGAAAACATCATCGTGAAGCTCACTCACCCGAGAACCCTAGCGCGTGCTGTACTGTACGATTAGACGTGGAAATTAATTGAAATGGAATGAATTAGATAGCATGTGTTGACCGTTTGCGGAAACAGTCTCTAAGTTTCTACAATTATGCGCTTATTGCGGGTAGCCGCTCGCATCCATCGCGTTGCCGGCAACCGCGGTGGTCGCCGACTCATCCTCCGGAATGTCGCACACAACGACATCGGAGGTGAGGAAAATCTTGGCAACAGAGCACGCGTTTTGCATCGAGCATCTGATAACCTTCGTCGGGTCGAGAACGCCAGACTCCATGAGGTCCTCGTACTCACCCGTCGCCGCGTTGAAACCAAAGTTCGGGTCCGCGGAGTTCATGACGCGCTCGCACACAACGGAACCATTGACACCAGAGTTGTTTGCGACGAGGCGGATCGGGTAGGAAAGGGCGCGCTTGATGATTTCCGCACCAACCTTTTGCTCATCGTTTTCCAACTTTTCCTTGATGCCGTCGACAGCCGCCGCGAGCTTCAAGAAAGTGCAACCGCCACCAATAACAATACCTTCATCCACAGCCGCCTTGGTGGCGTTCAAGGCATCTTCAACGCGAAGCTTCTTTTCCTTAAGCTCAGTTTCGGTTTGAGCACCGACTTGGACGATGGCAACACCACCCGAGAGACGCGCCGCGCGCTCGTTGAGCTTTTCCTTCTCGTAATCCGCCTCGGTGACTTCAATGAGACGGTTGATTTGCTTCACGCGCGCCGCAACTTCCGCGGCGGTATCACCAGCACCGACAATGGTACAAGACTCCTTGCCGAGTTCAATGCGCGCCGCGTTACCGAGGACTTCGACGCCGCACTTGTCGAGGCTCAAGCCGAGCTCCTCCTTCACGACGGTGCCGCCGGTGAGGATGGCGATATCTTCAAGGTACTGGCTCTTACGCTCACCGAAGCCCGGGGCCTTGATGGCGGTGATCTTGAGAGAGCCACGAAGCTTGTTCACGACGAGAGTCGCGAGGGCTTCTTGTTCGATGTCTTCCGCGATGATCATGAGCGGGAAACCTTGTTGGATGGCAGCTTCGAGGATGCCAATCATGTCGCGGGCAGAGGTGATCTTCTTGTCGACGATGAGCAACTTGCACTGATCGTAAACGCAAGTCATGCGCTCGCTGTCCGTGACGAAGTACGGGGAGATGTAACCGCGATCGAATTGCATACCTTCGACGACGACGAGGTTGTTGTCGACGGAGCGCGCTTCTTCGAGGGAAATGACACCCTTGCGGCCAACCTTTTCCATGGCGGCGGAGATCATCTCACCAATTTCCATGTTACCACCGGCAGAAATGGACGCAACCTTGGCGAGTTCGTCGTCGGCAACCTCCTTGGAGATGCCCTTGAGAACTTCGACGAGGGCGTTGACGGTCTTTTCCATACCGCGGGTGAGTTGCACCGGGTTGGTACCAGCCATGACAATCTTCATACCTTCCGCGATCATCGCCGCGGAGAGGACGGTAGCGGTGGTGGTACCGTCACCGGCTTCGTCGTTCGTCTTTTGGGACGCTTGTCTGACGAGCTTGGCACCGACGTTTTCGACCGGATCCTCGAGCTCAACCTCCTTCGCGACGGTGACACCATCGTTCACAATCTTCGGGGAGCCGTACTTGGACTCGAGCACGACGTTACGACCCTTCGGACCGAGGGTAACACCGACGACGCTCGCGAGCTTGTCGACACCCTTTTGCATCTTCTTCAACGCGGCGCCATCTTGCGCGTTAAAGTACAAGTGCTTCGCCGCAGCAGTCACGGAGAGCGGCGCGCGCGCTTGGCGCGTCGTGCGTCGCACACTGACGGCGATCGGCTTACCTACATCGTTCAATCCACATCACACGCATCCTTCGTCAGTCACATGCCTCTCTCGCGTCACCAGACCCCCTCGCCTCGCGCTCCGCCGGCGTCTATCCGCGCGGCGAAAAGGAATCAGCCTTCTCCTCATCCCCATCGTCTCGACATCCCGCGCCATCCATCGCGCGCGCGCCTCCCGCGCCCCGACGATACGTCTCATCGCATACATGCCCACCCTCCCTCGCGCGTCGCATCGCGGTCGAGTCTCGCGCACGCGTCGACGCACGCACCGTCTCGCACGCGCGTCCTGGCGGCGAAGGTCGTGGCGGTGGCGCTGCGTCATCGCGAAAACACGCGCACGCGTCGTCAGTCGATCGTTCTCGTCGCGGGTACATCCGGGCCACGGCGCACAAAAATATGTTTTCACCGTCTCGCGTCGCTCGAGTCATCGTCGACGCCTCGGCGCGCGACGACCGCCGGCCGATGGCTCGCACGCCGCCGGGGTCATCCACCGTCGGCAGCCAGCCATCGGATGGGGCGACGACGATCGTCACGCGTCTCGCGCGTCGCGCGTCGCGCGTCGCGATCGCGTCGAGGCGAGGAGAAAAAAATATGCGCGCGCGCGTCGTCTCGGCGCACCTCGTCGTGGACGCGGCGAACATCATGGCCGTCGTCGTCGAGTAGTGACGACGCGGTGGGCGACCCCTCGCTAGAGGGTTTCTTCGCGTGCGCTTTTATCTCTCTCTTGGGCGCGTGGGATCGCGTATCGTGAGGGTTGTGAAGCCTATGTGTGTGGAGGATGTGAAGATGACAGACACGCGGCGCGCGACGGTTTACGCGCGCTCGTCGTCGTCGTCGTCGTCGTCGGTGCGCTCTCCCGTGAGCACGCGATGAATGTGACGTTCTTTTTCGCGACCGAGTTCGGCGAGCGCGGCGGTGGGTCCGCGAGGGTCGGACCAGACGCACACGGCGCCGTCGGCGGAGGCGGAGGCAAGCGCGCGACCCCCCGGCGCGAAGGCGAGGGCGACGGCCGGCGCGGTGAGACGAGGGCTCGCGTGCGTGAAATCGCCGGATTCGTAATCGAAGACTTTGATGGTATGATCGGACCCGGCGACGGCGAGGAGGGCGCCGTCGGGGTGGGTGATGGTCGCCGCGCCGAGCTCGGCGTCGGAGGGGTCGTCGACGACGCGGAGGATGGAGGCGTCGGTGGGGTCCCACCAGGTGATCTTGCGGTCGGTTCCGGTCGTCACGATCTGCCCCTCGTCGGGATGGATGGCGATGGCTTTGAAGTACGTCGAGCCGAAAAAGGAGACGCGTCGAACGCGTCTTTCCAGGTCCCACACTATACACGAACCGTCGTCGGACGCCGTCACCGCCGACGCGTCGTCGTCGAACAAGACGATGTCGTTCACCGTGGATCGATGTTCCTTCATGGACGCTTGCAAAGTGATGACGTTAAATTTTCGAACGTGCCATAATCGTACGTTCCCTTCTGAACCGCCACTCATGACGCCGCACGCGTCCTTCATACCTCTCACCGCCGTGACTCGCTCGTGCGCGTTGGCGGCGACGAAGAGCGCTTGACCCGTGCCCACGTGATGCGCTCGAATTTTACCGTCGTCCCACCCGCTGACGATGACTTTATCGTTCGAGCCTGGCATGAAGCTCAGGCATAAACAACCGATCGAGCGCGAATTCACCTCGATGGTGGTCATCGACCTCGCCGTCTTGGTCCACCACACGCAAATTTCTGGACCCCCTCCCGTCGCGAAATATTCATCCGTCTGGAGCGGGAACGCTAAACTCGTGATTGGGAACTCGTGAGAAGTTTCAAGCGTCTTGACGCCGGCGAGAATATGGCATTTCCCAGTCAACGGATGCTTGGCGCAATATTCCACGCGGTGCAAATTTCCATTCGACATGCCGCAGTATACATCAAAGGTTTGCGACCCGTCGCGGTAATTCTCGACGTCGGTATCCCCGAAACGAAGCCCGAGAAGCGCGCCGTGTAAATACTTCCTCTTTGCATACTCTGATTTGCACGTTTCTGGATATTCCAGACCCTCGACGTCGGAATGAGGCACGCGCGAAGCCGCTATGCTCGTCACCGCTCCCGTTCCGAGCACATGCCTCGCCTCAAACTTGAGAGTACACATCCCCGGTTCTCGGCGCATCACCGACAGCTTCCCGTCGCCGCTGCCGGCTAGAATTGCGTTGCGAACGACAGCCAACGAACAAATGCCCTTTGAGACGTATTTTTTGAGTGTAAACGACTCTTTGATGGTGTGATTGCTCAGCGCAACGCACAGGACGTCGGCGCTCGACGTTCCCAAATATACGTACTTGTCGTCCTCATCGATCGCGATGGAGAGTACATCTCGCTTTAAAATGCCGAGTCGCACTTGCTGAAACGTCAATCGCTTACTATTTTCATCGTATTCCCACGCGCTCACGGTCAACTCTCCCGCGGATATGAAAGATTGGTTGGAGTGACGCAGAAACGCCACGGCTCTGACTTTACCGTCGAGAGGCGCGGGGGCTCCACACAGCGCTCGCCCGGTCGATACGTCCCACATAACGACTCTTCCATCATGCTCTCCCCCCACGCTCGCTAATCTGCTCTCATCAGTACTGAACGCCAGCGCGACGACGTCGCCGACGTGTAGCGACAAACGTCTTGCCAGGAAAAACGTAGTCGTGTCCGAGACGTCTTTGGCTTCCCAAATGATTATGTTCGCCTCGCCTCCGGAAACGCGCTCGCCGGAGGCGATGAATTTTCCTGACGGTGATACCGTCAACGCGGTCACTTTTCCGTCGTGACCGTGGAGAAACGTTGTGTTCGTCTTGCCATCCTCGGACTTCTCTTCCTTGTCCGAGTGAGCGAGAGACTGCGGGTGCATGGATATCACGACAGCGGCGCCGAGCGGATAGATCTGCGCCCCATCGACGGGATGGAGATGGAATCCATTCTTGACGGATCCCGAAAACCCGTTGAGTGCTTCGAGCGGTAGTGCCGAGCGCGACATTATGAGGACGCGGCTAATTTTAGCACGCCGAGTTGTCAAGGAATGAGTCTTTTATCAATTCACAATTCAGTTTTGAGACTGGGTGCGTACTTCTCGGCGATGGACGATCTCTTCAGTAAAGGCAGACGTAGCGTCTAACAAAGTCACTGCGGCGTACGCGATCCTCACGGCTGGGAGGTCGTCCTGATTACTCAAGGACGCGATGAAGGCAGGACGCTGTAGCGTTCCCTTCCAGATGGAAATATCACCGATATCTTCCGGGGCGTCTTCATCATTGTTCCAACTTTCGTCAACTTCGACGTTCTCTTCTTCTTCTTCCTCCTCTTCTTCTTCGCTATCGACTTGTTGACGACGACGTTCTTCAACAGCTTCGGCGATGACTTCGGGCGGCAGCAAGGCGGCGAGCTTACGACGAGCGAGTTTCCACGTGCTCATGTCTTTGCCGGTGTGCTTCAAAACGAGAGCTTCGAGAGTGGCCTTTGAAAGCTCGTCCGGAGCTTCGGGTTCCTTCTCGCGCTCGGCTTTCTCGCGCTCTGCAGCTATCTTGAACTCTTCGACTTGACATTCGTAGTACTTTTCTTCCAGGTGAAGGAGTTGTTCGGCAACGTAAGAGGTGGCGGCGTTCTTAAGTTTGTTGCGGAAAGTTCGCCAATCTATGGACGTTTCGAGACCAATTCTCTCGGCATTAATGCACATCGTGTCCATACACTTCCTCGCCGCGGTGAGCACGGCGCCTTCATCAGAAGCAAGGTCAGCCGCTGGGCGGGTGGCGACGTACACGTCAGCAGACGGCGCAGTGCGCGATCGCGCCGAACGGCGTTCTCCACCTTCCAGGGAAGCCGCATACCGGGCATCACGTTCTTCTTGACTCTCAGCCAGGAGCTTGAAGGCATCAGCGATCGTCACCTTGCGCTTTTCCAACTGTTTCTTCAGAGCGAGTTCTCTGACACCCTTCTCAGAAAGAGCGTCGAAGAGCTGGTCCACCGCCTCTTGGGAGTTGTACAGACCCCATTCACCGGAAAACGACTGCACGTAGATGGCATCTTTACGTCCACCGAAATTCCACCAGTACGTGGAGAGGTGACGATCCATACCCAGAGGTCTCGCACGCACGCTACACGCGGCATCCTCCGCTGCGCGCTTGACTTCTCGATCGCGGCTGCGCTTCTCTTCGAGCTCGAGCTTTCGTCTGGCTTCTTCTTCCACGGCTTCGCGCTTACGCTTTTCCTCGTTTTCAATCGCTCGGACCGCACGAAGCTCTCTCGATCGTTCGTTCTCGTACTCTTCGCGTTCACGATCGAGCTCAGCCTGGGCCTTTGAGACTTCGTTCTTCCATGCCATGAGTGCATGTCTATCTTCCGGATGTCCCTTGTACTCGCGGAGGTGTTCCGGGAGTTCAAAGCTAGGCTCATTCGCATCTTCCATTTTTACATCTTCCTGCTTGACATCTTCCTTTGAGTCTTCCATCGGAGTATCGTTGCCGTCGCCAGCTTCCGCTTGCGCCTTTGCGGCTTCGGCCGCAGCCTTGGCCGCTTTCTTTTCTTCCGCTAAGCGTTCGCGTTCGCGACGACGTTCCTCCTTTTCGGCTCTTTCGACGATGCGCCTGTTCGCCACAGCCTTCAACTTTGCTTCGTGTCTCTGACTTCTGAAGACATCCGCCTGTTGCATGCGAGCGGTGATGATGTCGCGGCATACGTCACCCTCGAGCGCCAAATCAGCTAGAGCGCGAATGAGGATGAGATGATCGGCATTTTCGAGCTTATCCCAAGTCGTCTTTTCCAACTTCTTTGCGACTTCCGTCGCCGCTTTGCCATGTGCATCTTCACCACCGTGTAAAATCAACTGGCGGGCCACCTCTGGCCAGTTGAGGTTGTTCAGAATGCGGTTCAAGCGCGCGATGAATCGTCCCGGGCCGCTCGCCGACGGAGAGATGGCCTCGTACAAAATGCTGAGGTAAAGTTCAGCCAGAGTCGATCTTGATTTCGGGTTCTTCTCAAACATGTTGTTCACGCCCTCGACGTTGGTCAAGCCAACTGGCGCCTGAAGACCGGTGCCGAAGACGCTCATGAATTCAGCCACAAACGCCTCTTCGGCGAGCACCTGTCCGTTCGGTAGCGGCACCGGCTTGGGAATGGGACGTAACAGTGTTTCTAACGGCACGCCAGTCTCTTTCGCCTCCTCCGCGAGCTCGACTGCTAAAATATCATCATCTAGAGGATATCGAGCCGCTTTCTCCTTCGCCGCCTTCTCTTCAGCCTTTGCCTTGTCTCGTTCAGCCTTCTCAATCTCACGCTGTCTGGCGCGCTCCGCCTTCTCTTCCTCTTTGAGGCGCTGCTTTTCTTCCATCAAACGAGCGCGTTCGGCGTCTCGCTCTCCCTTGGCCATCAACTTGAGTTTTTCGCGTTCAATCTGACTTTCGAGAGCGGCCAATTTTTGTCCAAAGATATCCGTCAACTTGTTGTCGAGATCGGTGATTTTGTCGCCGATGGCGTTCTTTGCTTCGTCTTCGGTCGCTGCAGCCTTTTCCTTCATCAGTTGAACTCGTTCACGGGTGATTTCCACGACAGCCTCGGCTCTCTCAACAGTTCCTTGAGTGAGGCTCTCCGTCCTCTCCGCCTTGGAAAGCGTAGTCGCGAGGATCTCGCGCTTCTTGTTCAACTTGTTCATCGCTTCGCGGATCTCTTTCTTGCGCTTGGCGACGTAAGTATCTTGCGCTTTCTTGATACGAGCCTTCTCGTTCTCGACCGACTTTTTCCAGGCGACCAAAAACTTGCGATCATCCGGACCGGTGTACTCTCGAAATTCCTTGTCGAGACGATCGCTCGGCGCATCCGCTTCGCAGAGAATGTCTTCGTGGGACTTGGCCTGAACGTTCGCCGCCACGAAGTCGTCCGGAGGATTGGATTCAAACTCTTCTAACGCCGTTCGCGCTTTTTCGGAGGCGCTCTTCGCCTTTTCGGCGGCGTTCTTCGCCTTTTTCAAATCGACGCAGTTTTGCTTGAGCTTGTCGCTCCACGCGAGCAAAGACGCCTTTTCGTCCGCTTCGAGGGTATCGAGCAAACCGGCGATTCCACCCTTGATTTTCGGCGCCTTGGCCTTGCGCTCTCTCGGCGGCTTATCCTCCTCCGCCTTGCGCTTGGTTCCCGCCGGATACCCCACATGCGCTCGCAACGCCCACTTATTCCTCGTGTTGGGCACGCGCACGAAACACTTATCGTGCGACAAACCGCTCGCCAAAACCGTCTTATTCTTCCCCACGTTCACCCCGTTCGCGCTTCCCATCTCATACAGCTCGTTCGCGTCCATAATCTTCGGCCACGCCTCCTCGAGCATCTTGAACACCTCGCGCTTGAGCGTCCCCGGTTTAAACCTCTCACGATCCGCATCGATATCAAACTCGCTCGCGTCCACCGCGGGCGCGTCCTCACCGCTCACCTCGTTCGGTTTACTCACCGCACCTCCACCCGCCGCCGCGCGCGCGTTCGAGCGTCGTCGAGACCCCGGATCGAAATCTTCATCCTCCCCGCTCTCGCTCTCCTCATCCTGATCATCCTCGCTCTCTACGTCGTCCTCGCTTCCATCGTCATCGCTCCGTCGACGCGCGCGAGTCGATGCCGCTTTATCCCCTCCCGCCTCTCCCTCCGCCTCACGCGTCGCCGCCGTCGCGCGCTTACGCATCTTAAACATCCTCTCTCCCTCGCCTCGGCGCGTCGCTTTCACGGTCAAAGCCGCGCGTCGCCGCCCACCGGTCGAGCGCCCTCGCGCGTGCGCGCGTCGACGCGCGGAGACGAACGCGCGCGTTCGCTCGCTCGCGCCTCGGTCGAGCGACGCGCGACGCACGCGGGCGGTCGCGCGAGCGCGTCTGCGGGGCCCATCCATCGCTCGAGCGACGCCGAGCGCGGGGACACCGCGTTCAACGAAACCTGGCCGCTCACTGTTTATGCATACGGAGACGCACCATTGTCGAATCAGGACTCGTCACCGAGTCCCAGTCGTGGGTGACGAGGGAAACGCGGATGGATGGATGATCGAGGACGCGCGCGCGTCGTCGTCGTCGTCGTCGCACACCCCGACGACGACGATCGCCATGTTCGCGACGACGACGACGACGACGAAGATCGCGGCGACGCCCCTCCGCGTCGCCGCCGCGCGCGGTGGGCGAAGCCGACGCGCGCCGGCCGTGACGGTGACGGCTGTGCGCGATGACGTCGATCGCGTCGTCGCGTCCTCGACGACGACGCGTCGTGAACACGTCCTCGCGGCGGCGTGCGCGAGCGCGGCGATGACGATGACCCGAGCGCGACCGGCGCTCGCGATCAGCGGCATGAACGCGGTGAAGGACACGCGCGAGGGGTACGAGTTCTTGTACCCGGTGGGGTGGCAAGAGATTCAAGTGGACGGCCAGCAGGCGGTGTACAAGGATATCATCGAACCGTTGGAGAGCGTGGCGCTGAACGTGTACCCGACGCAGCGCGAGAGCGTGCGAGACATCGGAACGCCGGATGAGGTGGCGAAGACGCTGGTCGGGAAGGCGCTCACGGCGCCGGGGGCGCAAGGGAAGGTGCTGGCGACGAGCGAACGCACGGATAAGGACGGACACTTGTACTACCAGTTTGAATTCGTGACGAGGACGAAGAGCTACGAGAGACACGCGTTGACGGTTGTGACGGTGACGCAAGGGAAGTTTTACACGCTCACCACGGGGTCGAGCGAGAAGCGATGGAACAAGATGAAGGAACGTCTCGCGGCGACGGTGGGTTCGTTCAACGTTTATTATTAAGCGCGCGGAGGCGTTCTCGTCCGAGAAGGTACACATTTGCAATTGGCTGAATAATACAATCGTTTCGAAAACAAACACTACGAATGCGCACGATTCAACCTCTAATCGCCTCGCCTGGACTCGCCCCGACGACCGCCGCGGCCGCCTCGACGACCGCCGCCGCCGTCCCGAGGAGGTTGCGCGCGAACCACCTCGCCGCCTCGCGTCGCGATGTCGTTGATCTTTACGCCCAGATTTTTCTCGAACCGTTTCAAAACGAACGCCTCTTGCGGTTCCGCGATGGTGACCACGACGCCTGGGCTCCCCATGCGCCCCGTTCGACCGGCACGGTGCACGTAGTGCGTCTCGTCGGTGGGAAGCTCGAGGTTGAAGACGGCGTCGCAGTCGTCGACGTCGAGTCCTCTCGCCGCGAGATCGGACACGACCAAGGCTCGGAATTCGCCTCGACGGAACGCCGCGAGCTCCTTCTGTCGTTCCATCTTATCCATGCCTCCGTGAAGCACGCCCACCGGCATGCGACGTGCCGTGAGCTTGGCTTGCACATCTTGTAACCGACGCCCAAAGTTGCAAAAAATCAACGCGCGGCGCACGTCCGTGGCGTGAATGGCGCGTCTGAGTTCGTCAACCTTGTGTCGACGCTCGGATATGACGGAACAGTGCGCGATGTGCGGCGGGAGACTGACGACGCCCTGCGTTTGCGCCTGTTGCGCCGCTGCAGAGGCGCTCTTTTGATCGCGCGCCTCGACGACGTCTTCGCTCGCCTCGTCGTCGACGGCGGCGGCGGCGTTCGAGACTGGTTTATCGTACGTCGCGACGATGTGCTTGAGATTCGGCGCGAGATACGAATACGCATCCAACGTCTCTTGTTTCAGCGTCGCGCTCACGATAACCGTCTGTCGCCCTCCCGGCACGCCCTTTCCCGTGTGTTCGCTGATTCTCGCCATGTCTCGTCTAAAGTTGCTCGCCAACAAATCATCCGCCTCGTCCACGACGAGCGTTCGCACGCCGTGCGTCTGCAAGATGCCCGATCGAGACAGTTCCGCCAAACGACCGGGCGTACCGACGACGATGAGCGGTCTCTTCCTTCGTATAGCCTCCTCCTGTCGTCTCGCGTTGGCGCCGCCGATGGCTTGCTGCGTGATTTGCCGTCCCAAGTCTCCCAAAATTCTCTCAACCTGACGTACGATTTGCATCGCCAACTCCTGCGACGGCGCGACGACGAGCGCGCGAACGCCCGTGCCGACGTCGGCGCGAATCGTTCCGCGCTCGTCGTCCATCATCTCGTTTATGATGGGTAAGAGGTACGCCAACGTCTTCCCCGATCCCGTGTGCGACTGCACGGCGACGTTTTCCCCTCGCGCGATCGCCGGCATCGCCGCTCTCTGCGCGATGGACGGCGACTTCATCCCAGACCGTTCCAACGCGCGCGCGAGATGTTTCCCCACGCCGATATCCGCGAACGTCACGTCCGCGTTCGCGTTCGCGTTCGCCTCGCCGCCGTCCCTCGACCCGTCGTCCCCACCGCTCACCCCCACCGCGCGCGTCTCTCCTCGTCTCTCCCCGACCATCGCCACCGTTCGCGCTCGACCGCTCATCCCACTCCCACACACCCCTCGACGCGCGGTCCCGCGCAACCAAGACGTCGCCATCGGCGTCAAACGCGCCGCCGCCGCGCGCGTCATTCGTCCCGACCGACCCCTTCGCTCGCGCCCGCGCACGTTCACGCGGGCGCGTCGACGATCGTTCGCGCGCGCGACGAATCGAAAAGACGACCCGAGTCGTCCCGCGCGCGCCGACGGGTGCGTCCCGCGCGCGCGTCGAGCAGTGTGGCGCGTCGCGCGCGCGCGCATTCACGTCTCGGTCGCGGCTGGGCGATTTACTTTAAAATCGTCACACGCCCGCGCGAGGACGCGCACCGACGCGTCGAGCGAGCGACACCGCGCGCGCGTCGTTGTCGGCATCGTCGTCATGGCGCCGAACGCGAGCGTGATTGACGCGGTGCGTCGCGCGGATGCTCTCGCGAAGAAGTGGATCGTCGATCTGTCCACGCTCGCGTCGCGATTAGTGAGCGACGTGGACGCGCGCGCGTCCTCGAGCGCAAGCGCGACGACGGCGACGATGACGGACGTGGACGTGGGCGCGCACGGTGTCGACGCGGCGGCGATTCGAGCGGTGATCGAGCGAGACGTCAGGGGATGGATGTTGAATCTCACGGCGGTGGCGGAGAGCGCGCCGTTTCGAGCGTACGCGCCCGAGTGGAGCGCGGAGCGGTGGATACGCATCGTCGCGACGATGTTGGCGTGTCTGATCGGTGCGCAGTGGGTGTTGGTGAAATTGGTCAGGTTTCGACGGGCGCAGCAGGGGTGGTGGTATTATCTGAAACACTCGAGACACGCGCGGTTGATTCTACCGCCCGAGTGCGTCACCGAGGCGCCGATGCGATCGCCGTTGAATAGGGTGACGAGAAAGATTAACAAGTACATCAAGAAGAAGGGAGGACCGTTGGCGAGAATGTCGAGCGGGGTGGACGCGTACTCGCCGATTCTGAGCGTGGATACGGAGGCGTTGCCGGAGGATGCGATGCCGCTGTTGGTGTTCGTCAATTCGAAGAGCGGGGGGCAGATGGGTAACTATCTTCTCGAGGCGCTGCGGTCGAATTTAAATCCGTTGCAGGTTGTGGATCTGCACAACACAGGTCCGAGAGCGGCGCTCAAGCTGTTCGCCAAGGTGCCGAACGTTCGAATCTTAGTCGCCGGGGGCGACGGTACGGTGGCGTGGATTTTACAGACGCTCGACGAAATCGACGTTCCGAAAAAGCCGCCGGTGGGCATCTTACCTCTGGGTACCGGAAACGATCTCGCGAGAGTGCTGGGCTGGGGCGGTGGCTACTCCAACGAACTCATCTCCGAGCTCTTGGTACAGGTTACCGAGGCGCACACCGCGTTGCTGGATCGTTGGGAGGTGGAGATCATGCCCAATGAGCCGCCTAAGACGCCCAATAAGCTCGCGTCGGCGGCGGGAATGCCGATGACGCCTCCCGTACCGAAAAAGAAACAGATTGTGTTTCAAAACTATCTCGGCATCGGTGTCGACGCGCAAGCCGCGCTGCGTTTCCACAGGACTCGTAATCTGCGCCCGCAACTCTTCTTTAGCGCGATGACGAATAAGCTCTTGTACGGCGCCTTTGGGGCGAAGGATTTGTTGGAGCACTCATGCGCGGGCTTGCACAGAAGCATTAGAATCTACGCCGACGGCGTGCGTCAGACCATTCCACCCGAGGCTGAGGGTATTATTTTGCTCAACATCAACTCGTTCGCGGGAGGTGTGCGCATGTGGGAGCGCGACGGGGCGTACGGCATGTCCTCGATGCAGGACGGCATGGTGGACATCGTCGTCGTCCACGGCGCGTTGCACCTGGGTCAGCTCAACATCGGCGTCGATAAACCCGTGCGCATCTGCCAAGCGAGAGAGGTGCGCGTCGTGATTGATCGTAAGATCCCCATGCACGTCGATGGTGAGCCATGGGAGCAACCGTCGTGCACGATGGATATCAAACTTAGAAACAAGGCGACGATGCTGCGCCGAACGGCGGACGTGCGCGGCATGACCATCATTGAGATGCAAAACACGCTCGACTGGGCGCGCAAGGAGGACATAATCTCCGACGATCAGTGCGAACAAATCATGGTGGAGGCGCACCGTCGCGCCGACACGCAGGCGACGGAGAACGGCCAGCGTCGATTGACGCTTCACCGACGGTCGGGGAGCATAGGCAACCTGTTGCAGGCGAAGAGTTCGTCGTACAGCCAACTCTTTGCGGGCGAAGGTTTCGGGCTCGGATGAGACGTAACGTTGTAATCTTGAATAGAATCTGTACCATTTTCACGTCGACCTTCGGAGGCGTCCCCACAACTCAACCCTCGCGTCCCCACGATGGCCAAGTGGGGCGAGGGCGACAGCCGTTGGATCGTCGACGAGCGCCGCGATGGCACGAACATCAACGGATGGCACTGGGAGGTGCGTTCGACCGCGTCGCGAGCGATGCGAGCGGTGACTGACGACGAATATTCTCACGATGCGTAGGAACGAAACATGATGAAGTGGAGCCGCGAGCGCATCGAATCCTTGCTCGTGGGCGCGGATTTGAACGTCCCGATGTGCGATGGGTGCGCGTCCGTGTCATCGTTGACGAAATTTGAGGGCGATTCGAGCGTGAGCACGCGAAAGGGGGGTAAAAAGTTCGGGTGCTTTGACTTGAGCTTTACGCTCAAGTGGACCGGACGCGCGGGCGGCGTCGAGTCGGTGGAGGAGACGGAGGACGTCACCGGAGAGATCAAGGTGAAGGAGTTTTGCTCGACGAACGATGAAGACGAGTACGAGTACGAGGTGACGGCGAAGGATGGGAAGTCCGAGTCGAAGGCGTTGTTGAAGGCGCGCATAGAGAAGAGCGTCGAATCCGTCTTGTTGCCCAAGCTCAGACAGTTTTGCGACGAATTGAAAGAGCTTTGAGAGCGTTGCTAGCGATCGGGATTAGCACGCGATCAAACATTATTATTATTCGACATCTTTATTCGAGGATGGAACGTAAGTAGAATTATTTGTGATGATACAGCTGTTTGTCGCATTACAAACGTACAGAGCGGCTCCGCTCGCGAAACAACTTGTCGTCGCCACGTGCCAAAAGTGACGACGATGCTAGCCTCAGAGAGCCTTCATACCCTCGCTTATCTCTTCGATACCGGTTGCATCGGACTCAACACTGTCTCCGCTCTCGCTACGACTCCATCGCGTCTCGCGCAATCGCACCTTTGTGCGATCAGAGTTGATCTCAAACTTGTCTCTGTGAGTGTCAAAAAATTCGAGATAAGTCTCCGGCATGGTCACCGGTTTACGACAGCGACCGCTGACGCCCGATTTACTTTTGATGGGCATCCACCCATCGCCTCCCTCTTTGAACAAAAAATCAAACACTTTTTCGAGATATTCATCCCTCGCCGACCGGAACGCCGACCCCGTGAACTTGACGGCGGGCTTGGCCCCGCCGGCTCGGTTTCCGAACGACGAACCAGATCGCGCGTGCGGCACGGAACCAGACTTGAAGGACGAATTTCCACGAGGAGGTTTACCCGCGTTCCCATTCATCGAGCGCGCGCTGCCCGCGCTCGGCGCGTACGAATACACAGCCACCGGCGGAGACGCCGACGACGCGTGCGACATAGGCGACGCCCCCTTTTCCAAGTGTTCGAATTTCCTCTCCGCCTTGAGCGAAGACAACGGCGAGAGCGTGTACGACGGTGAATCATCCACGCCAAACCTTGCCCCTCGACCACCGACGCCTCCTCCCGCGTGCATCGGCGTGTTCATCAACACCTGCGTCGGAGAAGAAGTTTCCGGAACGAATCTTCGCAGCGGTCCCGGAGACCCCGCGCACTCTCTCACAACCTCCAAATCCGCCATCGTGATCGCCGGCGCCGGCACCGCGTTCAACGCCTCCTCCATCGACGGACCGTCTTCGAATAAATCATCGGGAAGATAATTCACCAAATCGTCATCGTTCACCGGCGCGCTTCGACTCAGGTACGCCATGGCGCGCGTAGTTTACGATACGCGCGCGCTCTCCTTTCGCGTCCTCGCGTCCTCACACCCACGTCCCGACGTCCACACCTCCGTCACCTCTCGATGCCTCCTCCGAACCTCCTCGTCGCTTCGCAATCTCCGCGCTCAGTTCGTACACCTTCCCTTGAATCTCCGCGACGACGCGCGCGTTTTCCCTCAGCGCGTCGGCGTACGCCTTATCCTCCTCCTCAACCTCCCGCAACGCCTCGCACGACCGCTCCAGGTGTTCGAGCGCGTTCGTCAATCGCGCACGCTCGATCTCCAACGCCTCGATCGCGTCCTCAGCGTCGATCGTCCCTCGCGTCGCGCGCTCGACGACGTCGTCGCTTTTCATGCAAGACACGTCGCGCGGACGCGGACGCGACGCGACGCGACGACGCGACCGATCGCCCTCGACCGCGCGCCTTCGACCGACGAACGTCGTTCGGTCGTTCGGTTCGTCGTCTCGCGTCGCGTCGCGTCCGGTCGCGTCGCGGCGCACAGAGACGGACGCGCGCGCGCGGGCGTCGAGGGTGCCCGCGCGGGGGTGACGTGTACGTGTTCGCATCAGGACGGGGTTTCTTTCGTTCCTGTTCGCATCAGGACGGGGTTTCTTTCGTTCCCGCGCGATGGCGCTCGGGACGACGACCGATTCGACAGAGCGCCGCGTGAGGGTTCCGTTCGCGGTCGTTCGCGGTGGGTTCTCCGTCGTGCGCGCGACGATGGAGACGCTCCCGAAACTCGCGCCGACGACGACGCTGGCGGACGTCGTCGAGCGCGTGGTGCAGCGCGCGAGGATGGAGATGATGCAGTTGTGTGAATCCGCGCCGGGACGCGCGGATTTCGAGCGACGCGCCGAGCTGGCGAGGTACGCGCATCGCACGAGACAGCGTTTAACGCGCGCGTTGATCGCGGAGAAGTTTGCGGTGAAGAGCGCGAAGATTGTTAACGTGGCGACGAACGCGCATCTGGTGCTCAGAGGGCACGAGGAGGCGTTCGCGCGCGCGGCGGACGGGTTGTTTCACCTGCATCAGCAGCTCGAGTGGGCCAAGGCGCCGCTGTGGGATCTGCCGGGGGCGTTGGACGTGCTGTGTAACGGCACGTACGGGGGGTTGCCGAGGGAGATCTCGGAGATCGGGGCGCGGGCGCCCGAGGCGAGCGCGGAGGAGGGAGAGGCGCCGGCGGAGTCGGAGGAGGAACGCGAGGCGAGGCTGGACGTCGAGGCGAGGTACGAGGAGGAGATGACGGAGCGATTGGTGCGATCGAAGACGTACGGGTGCGAGGCGAGAGACGATCACGCGGAGTGGCCGAGCGAGAAGTTTAAGGTTTTCTCAATCGCGGGCGGGAAGACGACGGTGGGCGTGGAGGGCGAGTATCGCGCGACGCTCACATTGGGAGGACCGGTGGCGCCGAACGCCGAGGAACAGCCTCGATACGGAGGATGGCGAGTAGAATCCATAGAATTATTAGCGGGCGACTCGGATGGAAAGTTTGAATTGAACAAGGCGGAGGCGCGGAAGTTGGCGGATATCGCGTGCGCGAGCATGGTCGGCATGTTGCCCTTCGGTCAAAAACCGGCGGAGGACGCGCCTCCGCTCGAGCCGAGGCACATCAAGGGTCTGCACTCCACCGCGAGTGATGCCGTGCTCATGAAGTGCGCCACCGCGATTCTGACGCAGGCTGGTGTCCTCAAGGACGTCGCCGAACGCGCAGCGAGCGTGTCCAAGCGTTGGTCTCGCAACTCGCTCAAGGTTGAAATCGTCAAGGGCGAAGGCGCTGGCATTCTGAAGGGTCTTCGCGTCGCATACTGGCGCGACGCGAGCGAAGGCAATCCCGGCGTCTTGGACGTGTCGTTCAATCCCGAGGAATCGGACCTTCGCGTGAAGACGCAGTCGCCGGGCGAGGATGAATTTAACGATTTGCCCATCAATCACGAACGCGTCGATTTAGAAGCTATTCTGCTCGAAGGGATTCGAATTGCGTCTTCGAAGAAACTCCACGCCATAGCGAAGGAACTTAGCGGCGAGAAAATGTTCAAGACGATCGTGGAAGAATCGATGACGGCTGAGGAGTGCGCGTGCAGAGAAGACGAGGACGGTTGGGCGGATGAACCCCGACCGGCGCTTCGATTGGTCATCTCGAAATTCACCAACATCTTCGTCTCTTGTTGCGTTTCGGACGGTACGTTGATTCTCCACGGTGCGGATGAACTCGTGCCGCCCGCGACGGAGGCGGAACTTTCGAAGAGATTAGCTCTTGAAGGGTACGAAGCCATCGGCGGCATCGTCGAGGAGGTTTCCGTCGCCGTCGAGCAACAGGAACTCAAGGGTTTGTTGCGCACGTCCGGCACGTCCGTGCACCCCGCTCCGCGCTCGCTCGGCGGTGATCCGTGGACGTCGTCCCCGCTCGTGCCGAACGGGGCGGCGCCGACCGCTCTCGTGCCCGTCGTGCCGACGGATGGCGGCGTCTTCGTCGCGACGTGGATGGAGGCGACGCCGACGTTTGCCCTCGTGCGCGCCCATCGAGCGAGCCCGGCGTCGAGATTCACGGTGGATTCCATCGAAAAGCTCAATCTTGGCGCCAGGAAGGGTTCCAAAGCCGACGTAGTCGCGAAACTGATCGGGGAGGCGTGTCAAGACTTGGCCACTGACGCGCAGCGCGCCGCGTTGACGCGCGCGTTGCGCGACTTGAAAATTCCCTTCATGGACATTCGACCGACGGCCAAGGGTGCCGATGAGAAGAAGATCGAGCATACGATCAGTTTCGAAATTTCAGACGCGGCGCGTTGGGCGCAGAGTACATTTAAACGCGCGGTGACGAAGAAGTCGTCGCTCAAGGTGCACGTCGCGCTGAGAGGCGCCGGCGGTTTATCCGCGCGCGTCGCCGACGAGACGCGCGCGTACAAACACTCCGAGTTCGCGGTCAACGTGCTCTTGGGCGACGTCAGAAGAATCGCCGCCGCGCAGGGTTTCCTATCCGCGTTGGAAGACAACGATTCGGGCGTCGACTTTAAAAAAATCGGCTGCGCGCTGCGTCGTGTCGATGCATACTCCGTCGCAGCGACGTACGAGAACGACGTCGCGTGTTCCGTCGAATGGCGTCACAGTGGATACCTCGGGGCGGGCCTGTACGCCGATGGCGAGAACCTGAGCGCGCCCACCAAACGCGCGCTCAGTGTGGCGGCCCGCGACGGCAGAGCGGCGATTTTCGCGTGCGCGTTGCGCGCGGCGGCGGCGGCGGCGCGTCTCGCCGCCAATCTTCCCGCAGAGTTTCAACTCGCGCACAGCGAACCGAACGTGATCGCTGTCGTGAAAATGATCGAGCCGAATCCCGTGCGAGCGTTCTCATTAGGATTTAGACTCGACGGTTCGTTCTCGATCATCGTCGGTCGCGGCGGCGACGCCGCGTCGGGCGCTCAAGACGCCGAGGACGACGAAGCGCACATCTCCGACGAACACGAGTCGCTCCTTCCCGAGCGTTCGGAAAGTTTGACCCAGCTCATCGACACCGTCTCATCCGCCGTCGAGGGCATCACCGGTACCAAACCGTCGCACGGGGAGACCGTCGTCGTCGCCGCGTCCTCTCTCGTCGAGACGACGGATGCGCTCGTCGCCGCGGTGCGATGAGACTCAGGACGGGCGGGGGGCGAAAAAGTTTGGGACGCGCGCGAATCACCGTCGTCATTACAACGTATCGATACACACGCAATAGGATACCATAATAACTGATGAGAAAAGAAATAAAAAAGTCGCATCAATGAATTAATCCGTCGCAAACGTAAACTTGATGCCGCCGCTCGCCTCCCCCGCGCCGTCCGCCGCGTCCTTGCTTTCCTCTTGTTTTCCAAACGACCGCTCGTACTCGGACCGTTCCTGTCTCGACGCATCGTTCGCGCACGAATCGCTCACGCACACGCACGATGCCCCCAACACCTTCACCACCCGCAATTCGTACCCGTCCCCGCACGCCCCGCCCCCTTGTTTAAACAAACTCTCCGCGCTCATCGCCGGCGCCGCGGCGTCCCTCGCGCGCTCCGCCTCCATCTGTCGCATCATCTCCGCGTACGCGTCCGAGTTCCCGCTCTTATTCAATCCCAACGCCCGCGCGGACATCGGCGTCATCGTCATCGTCGTCGCGCACACCGTCGCCGCGACGCCACACGTCGCGAGCGCGCGCGCCCACGCACCACCTCGCGTCGAATCACCATCCTCGTCATCGTCACCACCACCACCACGACGCGTCGCGCGCGGGCGCGCGCGACACGCGACGGGACGCGCGCATCGTCCACGCGCGGACACCCTCCTCCTCGTCGTCGTCGTCGTCGTCGTCGTCGTCGTCGTCGTCGTCATCGTTCGTCGTCGAGCTCTGTCGTCGTCGCGCCCGTCGTCCGAGGGACTCCGCGTCCGATGCCGACTCGTCGCACGACAACCACGAGTCACGACTCATCACGGAGTCCCTCTGCTCCGCCGCGCGCGGATAAGGACACAGAGTGCGCGACGGGCGACGACGACGACGTGAGATCGCGACGGGACGTCGCGCGAGGCGCGGTCGTCGACGCGCGCGCTCGACGCCGAGTTCGTTCGTTGCGTTCCGTTCGTTCGGTTCGTTCGACGGTCGCCGCGTCGAGCATGCGCGCGCGCGCGGATCATCATCGATGCGCCCCGGCGATGGCGCGACTTCGCGCGCGAGGATCGACGACGACGCCGGGCCGTCGATGGGACGTCGGACGCGGGACCGCGGGCGCGAGGGTGGATGGCGACGCGTCGACGGTGTGGACGCCGCCGCGAGACGGTGCGAGATGGAGGCGACGGTGGACGACGCGCGCGGCGGCGACGGAGGAGGCGCGCGGCGCCGAGGCGACGGGGGAGGCGCGCGCGACGCGCGACGCGAGAGATTATTGGTTTCCGGTGTGTTTTTCGAAAGATTTGCGTCGAGATGGGGGGGACATGGTGGCGTTTGATTTGTTCGACGTACCGTGGGTGTTGTTTCGAGGGAGAGACGGGGAGGTGGGGTGCGTCAAGGATGAGTGTTGTCACCGCGCGTGTCCGCTCTCGCTCGGAAAAGTCGTGGACGGACGCGTGCAGTGTCCGTATCACGGGTGGGAGTACGAGACGAACGGGGAGTGCGTGAAGATGCCGTCGTGTAGTTTTCTGAAGAATGTCTTCGCGGATGAGCTGGCGGTGATCGAGAGGGATGGGATGGTGTTCGCGTGGGCGGGGGAGAGCGATCCCGCGGATTTCGTCGGCGCGCGCGGCGCCGCCGAGTCGTGGGACGAGGACGTGTTTCCCGAGGATGTGAACGCGCCGGGGATGTTCACGCCGGGCGAGGGGTTCGTGACGATGGCGGAGGTCACCGCGGACGTCGAGCTGGACAGCGAGATAGTCGTAGAGCGGTTGTTAGACATCACCGAGCGCGCGCGTCGGGAGCCCGTGTCGGTGACGAGTAGGGGACAATCGGCGTTCGCCGCGGTGGATGGTTCGCGCTTGATCTCCAAGGCTCTGCGCGTGGGATACGAGCCCGTGCCGCAGAGCGTGGTGTTCAAGCCGTCGTGCGTCATCTCGAGCACGATCGCGCTCAAACCGCGCGCCGGGGGTGGAGACGGGTCGTCCATGCTCGTCGAACAGTTGCACGTGTGCGTGCCCGCCAAGCCGGGCTCGACGCGCGTGCTCTTCCGCATGGCGTTTAATTTCGTGCCAGAGGGCGCGCAGAACGCCGCGGGCGACGTGTGGAAAAACTTAGCCATGCAAGTCCTTCAAGAAGAGTTGGAGGACGTGCGCAGCGTCGATCTCAAGTCGGACACGACGTCGGTCGCCGTCGAGTCGTTTCGAACCTTTACGCGGCGCGCGGCGAGGTGAGCGCGGCGACGCTCTAGTAGATATTATTTTAATCATTATTAAAGTACACGCACATCGCAGTCGACGAACGAACGATCACATCACCGCGCGACGACACCGGTCGACGTCCGCCCCCCTCTTCCCTTCCCTCGCCCCCCTTTTTTCGCCGTCGCCCTCTCCGCCGCCTCCCCCCCGCCGAGCGTCTTCGTCCACACCACAAACCGATACGACAACCACAACTTCCCACCGAACGTGATCGGCTTTATCGCCCCTCGAAACATCAACGACTCCGCCAACGACACCGTCAACCGTTCCGGATTCGCCGCGCGCAACGCCGGCACTCTCGTCGTCGCGCTCGCCGTCCGCGTCGCCGCGAAGTCGAGCGCGCGTCGAAACGTCGGCGCGACTTTTTTCCCCAGCGCCGTCCTCCCCAACGGTCGCAACACCGTCGTCGACGGTTGCGTCGCGTAACACCCGATCCACGTCGACGCCGCGAACGCGACCGAGATCACCTCGTGAAACCTGCGTCGCGAGACGGCGCGCGCGCGTCGGCGTCGTCGTCAATCGTCGCGTTCGAGACGCTCATTCATCCCATCGGTCGCGCGCGCATCCTTCTTTATCCGCGTCTCGCGTCTCGCGTCGTCGCGTCGCACGCACACGAACGCCGGGACGATGTCCACCGGGGTCAGTCCTTTGTCCTCAAAGTACTCGCGCACGCGTCCCATGACGCGCGGACGACGAATTCGGGCGCGATGTGAGACGCGTGACGTCAGTCGACGCCGCGTCGTGATGATGATGCGCGCGGGGGCGTCGTCGCGCGCGACGGTGCGAGGTGGCGAGGGATGCGCGCGCGCGCGAAGGCGACGAGAGGTGCGCGCCGCGCGCGATCCTCGCGCGCGCGCGTGGTGGGACGCGTTCGGACGCGGTGGTGGGAAGACGGCGACGACGACGGCGACGACGGGTGCGGAAGATGACGCGACGTCGGGTGGCGTCGCGGACGCGGTGGGGCGCGAACGCGCGGCGAGCGGGGTGGTGGCCATCAAGGCGGAAGATTCCATCAGCGCGCTGAGCGCGCTGTTGGGGGAGGATGAGGCGGAGGCGAGACGGCGACGGGAGTTGGACGAGGCGGATGCCAGACGCGCCGAGGCGCAAGCCAAGGAGAGGAAAGACAAAGAGGCGCGAACGAGTCGACAGCGCGCGTTCGCGAAAGCGGATGCGGCGACGAGTCGCATACAGAGTTTACAGGCGGTGTTTCTGGACGTGCCGCTGGGGATGATGGACTTTTCGAGCATGTCGGAGGACGCGCCGGGCGGCGAGGATTTGGGCGACGCGCCGGAGTGGTTCAAGCTTCCGACGGAGGTGTTCGATAAAGTCACGGGAGAGCGGTTCGTGGTGGACGAAGAGAGTGAAAACATGGAGTTGGTTCCGAAATCGAGCGAGGAGAAGGAAATCGTGCGGTTGCCGGGAGAATTTCAGATTCCCGTCATACCGTACCCGTTCGTTGCCACGCCAGGGTCGTACGTCAGACTCAACTTGTTTGAACCGAGATGGTTGACGCTGTTTTCAAAACTCATTCCGAACGGTCAAGGCGTGGATGAAGTTAGTCCGCTGTCGTCTTCCGCCGTGAAGACGGACGAGGGAGAATTTCACATCGAGAGAGGACGCCGCGTGTTGAGAGGTTTGGACGGTAAATCGAAAATCGATCTCAACGCGCTTCCTATCATCGACGCTTACGAAGCGGGCGCGCGTCAGTTTGACATCGTTCCGGGTTTCGGTCGTTTACCGGAGGATGAGTTCGTGAACACAAACGCTTTCGGGGCCTTGTTTCGCGGATTGGATGGCCAAATCGCGAGCGTCGGCACGATGATGGAGGTGAAGAGCCACGACGTCATCGTCGACGGTCGATTACTGGCCGTGTGCGCCAAGGGCACAAAAAGATTCAAAGTGCTTCGCGTGGCGCAAACGGAGCCTTACATCATCGTCGACGCCGTGCCCATCGAGGACGAGGAGTCTGACGCGTCGCCCGCTGACGCCGCGGAGGCCGCGAAGAGCGTCAACGATGTCTTTGATTTGATGAAAAATGTCGATCCATATTACATGGAAGCCATCGGCCTCGAGGACGTGAGCAAAGACGACGTGAAAAACATGGACGAGTTTGATTTGGCAAACATCATGTTGTACACGCATCCCACGTTGGCTCTGAAGCTTCTCGCGTGCGCCGACGCGGCCAAGCGTCGACGCGTCGTCGACGCCTCCGCGAAGAGCTTCAAGCGCGCCATCGAACTCGGATTCACCCCTCGAAAGAGTCGACTTTTGGGTTCGATCGTCAACTTGGGGCTACTTTTCACCCTGGGTTTCGTCATCCTCGCCATCAAGAACGCTCTCGCCGGCGACGCGTCCGGCTTTGACGACTTTTACTAGGCTGCTGCTCAAAAACACTGTTTACGCCCGCTCGCACCGCGCATCGTTCGTTCGTTCATTCATTCATTCGTTCATTTCATAGCTAGATCAAAGTACATTACGATTACCATCATTGATACGAAGAGAATCAACCGACGTTCACGCTTTCGCGCGTCCGCGTCTTCGCGTCTTCTTCGTCGCCGTCGATACCGTCGCGACCGAAAGCGCGCCTAGTTCCCGACCACCACCATCCACGGTCGAATCGAGTACCCCGGAATCAATCCCGCCTTGTAATACGCGTCAGCCTTGACGAACGCCTCCACCTCCTCCTTTTCACAATTCTTAAACACGAAGACGCCCGTATCCACCGGATCCGTCAACGCGCCCGCCATGACGATCTTCCCCTCATCGAATCCTCTCCGCGCGCCCGCGAGGTGTTCCTCGCGATACGGCCCTCGTTTCTCCACCATCCCATCCACGTACTCGAGCGTCAACAACAAATACGACGCGTTCCCCGACGACTTCGGCGCACCATCGCCCGCGGACGCCATCGCGACCGCGCGCCGCGTCCTCCACCC
>Ga0181570_10000148_pt1 | contig 65833 bp, 104 predicted proteins | sample 101ome_18_FD_148667 | JGI IMG/M metagenome (GOLD analysis project Ga0181570, IMG submission 148667) | Coastal salt marsh microbial communities from the Groves Creek Marsh, Skidaway Island, Georgia - 101406AT metaG (spades assembly) | ecosystem: Environmental > Aquatic > Marine > Intertidal...
TCTACATCATAATCTTCAATATAACTCCATTTAGGACCAATGTGTTCTAATGTCCAAGCATACTTTTCTGTCTCTTCATATGTCAAGTCACCCTCAACAAAGATATCAGAGAACCAACGATAGTTCCCATCTTCACGAATACGTCCAAACATCTCTTTGAGTTTTGCACGAGCTTCATCGTTGATTTGATGAAAGTTTACTGCAAAGTGTACGTGATTTGCCATTCTATATCTCCTATTCGATTTCGTAAGGTTCGGTGTCTTCAATCTTTTGTGCCCGAACAAATTCATATTCTTCGTCGAACGCAACCTTTTTCTTACGAAGTACTAAACCATTGTCTGAGTATTCTACCACAAGTTCATCCCCAATGTCAAGCCCCATCTGAACTAAAATCGCACGTGGGATATTCATGAGAACGTTTTCTGGATCATCTTCAATATCTTCAAACAGATCGTCTGCAGGATAATCACGAATTTTTACATTCATGATTGGACCAGTTCCGATGTGGAAAACATTTTCTGGATCGGCTGTATGATACTCATCATCAAAGACAGAAAAAATGGTGACGCTGTCTTCGGTAACCTCTGTGACATTACCACAACAACCTTCCCATTCACGTGCGAACAGATCATCTTCTTCCCACACGTATACTTTATCGCCAACACTAAACATCATGCAGCCTTCTTTTCTTTCTTTTTTTCTTCTGCCTCTTCACGCTCTTGGCGTTTTTTGAGTTCTTCAACGAGTTCAGAGAATGACATAGTCATAGTCCAAGGATCCTTCCTGCATCACTTGTGATTTTGTTACCAGAACGAAGCCAGTCTTCACACTGTTCAAAATAGAAGGCACTATCTTCTTTACCCTCACGTTCTAGAACTTCTTTTGCAGACTTGAAGAAGGTGACAAGAGTCATTTCATCGACTTTACCACCATCACTCATTGCTGCAGGTTTCCACTTACCGCCACGTTGGTTGCTCATTTGACACTCCTTTTAGATTTGGTTGGAATTCTAAAATTTCGTAGATTGTTTTATCAAGGCGTTGACCAAAAAGATATGCTTCTGCGTCAACTTTGCGGGAACAGATGGCCACAGTCTGGCCACCTTTTATCTTAACAACATACATTACGCCGCAACCGCCTCTAAGTTATCGTCAACGTATGTACGTTTATCACCCTCAATTTTCATGACACATCCCCCTTCAGAGACATTGTCAATCCAACCAATGAACTTACCTACAAGGTGTTCAAAATCAGAGTTGGTGGTGCGGTTAAGTAAGTAACCACGTTTCAAGTAGTACTTACCACTCTTAGGAGAGCGACGAACAACAGGGTCCAAGTAGAGGACACCGTCATCATACTCACGTTGAGACTTGACGTACCAAGACTCCCAATCTTCTGACTCCTCATGAATGTCTAGGATGTGTTCCCACTCATCAGAAATCATAGAGGCGATTGCTTCCGCCTCTTCCATGGTGTCGACTTCACAACAGATGGAACGTCCACCTTTTGCTTTGATGCGTGTGCCGTAGTCTTCATAACACTGAGTTTCAATAACAAACATTATACTAGCTCCTCAAAACCAACCATTGATACTTTGTACTTCGTAGTTCCCAACAACATGTGGTCACCCATTGATGTCGAACGCAAACCGTATGTCTGACCATCGACAACAGGAAGTTCACCGACAACAGTAACATCATCGTTACCATCTTCTTCCATCTTCAAAGACCATGAGTCCATGATGTTCTGCGTCCAACGATACGCATACTCAAGAGCCTCCGTACCTGTTCGATCACCAACTTCTACAAACGCAACTGTGCGTGGTGTGTCTTCGAAAGCGGTGTGGATTACTGCAACTTGTGTCATGATATATCTCTCTCTTGATTACCTATGTATTATATGACATTTCGTAGGGAATGTCAACCCCTTTTTTGAATTAATTACGAATTAATTTTGATGCCCCCTTCTGGGAATTTTAGACCAAACTTATCGATCATGATATCACGTACCTTCTCACGATCTAGTGAATCTCCACAGAAAGAAAAACTATCTTCTGGATTTGTACCAACTTGATCGATGTACTGTTTTGTAGCTTCGATGATCTGTGTGGGTGTTGCACCCATATCATAGATCCCGCCAGGACCATAGAAGTCTTGTACATAGACAAGGAAGTCTGCTACGCCTGATACGATTTTTTCAACTGAATTGGTCATGATGTTTCTTTCTCTCTTGTTACATACTTAATATAGTGCATCTCATAGGAAATGTCAAGCGTTTTTTTGAAATTATTTCAAAAAAATTAATTTCATTGCTTCATCCCAAAGGTTCTTCGCACCATTATAATGATCGAAACCGTACTCATCTGCAAAGTCCATACTACTAGTGAAGTAGACATCATAATTTTGAGCTTTGTGAGTCATAAGGATGTACGCAAGACCTTTTGCAGTCTTTGCACCACCTACGATGTTATCAACACCTTTGTACACTTTAACAAAACCGTTTTCTGCACTAATAAACATTTTCATAACTGATTCCTTTTCTCTTTCTTACACTATTAATATAATCATTATTTGAAAAATGTCAAGCGTTTTTTGAAAAAAAATTAAATTTTTTTATGTTGTCAAATTGTTGATTTGCGAACTTTGTCAAATTTTAGTTGTTGTCAAATTTTTGACAAGATATGTGCTTATATAAATAGAACGAATTGTGCTTTAAATTATCTAAAGTGGAGAGGTTTATGTTTAGATATTTGTTTCTGTGTATGTTGTTATTGGTGGGTTTTGCCTCGCCTACACTTGCACAAGATGCTGCTGATTGTCCAGAAGGTTACATATGTACTAGAGCCGATACTGACAGCACTGTTACTACAAATGGTAACATGAACACTAAAATTGAACAACCACCCCCTTCTGCAATTTCGCCATCTTTTAGCGCAGGTAATAATAGTGACTTATGTACTATCGGTGTTGCAGGAGCAGTACAAACACAGATCCTTGGTATATCTGCAGGTGGAACATTTACTGAGGAAAATTGTCAAAGACTGAAAAATGCTAAAGTACTGTATGATATGGGTATGAAGGTTGCAGCAGTTTCTGTTATGTGTCAAGACGAAAAAGTATTTGATGCAATGATGCACGCTGGCACTCCATGTCCATATAATGGAACTATTGGTGATGCGGCGAAACTAGGATGGGAATCTCATGTCGAAGAGACACAAAAAGAATTGGATGGAATGGGGCCGTTATTCGAGTCACCTCAACAAGCTGCTCCTGTCATTGGTGGTGGTTTGTTGGCCCTCTTACTCTTCCTCTGAAAGTATTGCACCATATTACGGATACACGGGCAACGCTGCAGCAGACAACGCACTTAAGTGGTCAATGGGAGATATCTTACCAGAACCGCCAGGCGTCTATATAGATAACGTTCTATATCAGTATAGGATAGACAAAGAAACGGACGATACAGTTACTGTGTATGTCTACAACGAGAATGCAGACGGAACTGGTTATATCTTCAGAGACAAAGAAGATTGGAAACCAGGCAGTCTTGCGGGAACACAGGTAACAAAGATCGTACCATTAGGAAGGTTACATAGGGATGTATTCGGAGACGGAGGAATCGACGTTGAAGGAGATGGATCTGTTTATGATGCTAATGTGGTTTATACTTATAGAGTAGAACCATGTTATGATCCACAATTCGATCCGAATTGTCCTGGCTATGAAGTTCAGATTCCAGATATCTATAATGGATCTGATATTGTAATTTATGATGCTATAGAATCTGGTGACGCAGACCGTGAACAATATGCAGAAAATGATGAGGAATCCTCAGAAGATGAACTAACTGAAGAAGAAAAAATGAAGTTAGAAGAGGAAGAAGAGGAAGATCGCAAAAACAGGTTAGAACAAGCTTTGTTCGAAGCAGGACGTGCGGCATTATTTGCAGAAGCACTTGCAATGTCTCAACTTAAAGACTCCGTACAAGTTAATCTGAATTCATATTATGTAAAAAAAATTGATGGCGGAGTATACAATGACACAGTCGTATTGAATGATAAACAATTACCTGAGAACAAACGTGGTTTAAGAAATGGACTGGCACAACAATTGTTGCATCAACAAATGGTTGATTCGCAATATAATTAAAACAAAAACAGGGAGCAACCATGTTTAAAAAATTACCTATCTTCGTAGCTGGAGCGTTAATGAGTTCGGTAATCTCTGCAAGCGCAAACGAAACTCCGATTAACGGTACAGTACAATCTCGTTGTATAATTACAACGGATACTGCAGGTACATACGCTAACCCCAATGCATACACTCTTACAACGTCTCCTACAGACGGTGGTGAACATGCTAGGATCCGTGTAGATGTGTCACTTGCAGATGCATACTATGTTGAAATTACACCCCCAACCGAATTTTCATCTGCACCTACTTTGCCAGATATAGTCACATGGACTGGGGATACAGAAGTGGATACTGTTTCAGATGCAACTGGAATGGGATCATATGAATCAAACAAAGTTGAACTAGGTCTAACAGATCGTTATGATATGACTGCAACTGGTTCCACTTGGTTTAAAACATCTTCGTCTGCAACTATGGGTGGGTCAAAAGCTTTCCCAGGCGGTAACTATACTGCACTAGTATCAGCGGAGTGTATTGCACAATAATATAATTATCATGAAACATTATGCACACGTAATTGCGACTATATTCGCCTTTTTAATATTCGGATTATTTTCGAGTATTGCACACTCACATGAGATGGTTCCAACATATCCAAAGTTGGTGCCGTCTATCATGGGAGAGAACCTAGTCACAACTACTATGACAATGTTCAATAAAAGACCAGAAGTAGAATTTTACGAGTTCGCTGTTTTCGATAAAGACTGGTCTCCAATTCCATTCGTATCTAAATATAAGATATGGAAGATACCGTATTTAAGTACGGTAACTGTGGAAATTTATATGCATAGAAGTGTAGCTAAGGACGCATTATATATTTGTTCTCGTTCTAAGTTACGCAAAATAGATTTAACTAGAACAGCAGTTTCATCAAGAATCTGTTCTAAAATTGTTGAGAAGTGAGTAATACTATGAGAACGTTTGCTATGGCAATATGCCTTTCTTTGATTGGCGCACATGTACATGCGGAATCTAGTTCTTTAAACCTATCCTTGCCAGGCATGGGTAGTACTTATGGATCTGACAGTATTCGCACACAAGATGGAGTTAATTGTGAAAACTCTATTGGTGGTGCGACAAATCTAGAATTCGGTTTGACTGGAATAATTGATAATGCACAAAGTCCTTTTGATAGAAATAATGGTTTTGATTCAAGTAGGGATATTGGCGTTTATGCAAGGATAACAATTCCTTTAGACAAACCAAAACAACGTATTAATTGTAACACCCTATATGAATTAGAACTGAGAAAGAAAAGACTAGAAGTTTTGAAACTCCAAGAAGAATTAAATGCTTTGAGAAGATTGAATGCTCAGCAACCAGTTGAGGAACAGTTCGAAAATTAGGGAGTAAAAATTAAATGTCTGTATGTCACAAAATGGCAAAACTTGCCGCACTTGCATACTTCGACGGTAAAGAGGCGAAAGAAGCGGTCAAGTCTCTGGGATACACATATCATAAATTCTTTGAACATAATGGTGCGCAATGTCATGTCGCATACAACAAAAAAGAATATGTTATTGCATTTAGAGGCACAGAACCAGACGAACTATCGGATGTACTCGCAGACTTAAATGCATGGCCTGCAGGTGCAATGACCCATGGTTTGGTTCATTCAGGTTTTAAAGGAGAGACAGATAAAATCTGGGCGGCTCTTTTAAGACACTATAAAGAATTCGCAAAAAATAAAAAAGTATATATCACAGGTCACTCACTTGGTGGGGCGATGGCAACTATCGCATGTTCACGTTTAGAAGAGATTGGTAAGATTGAACAGTTGACCACATTTGGATCTCCAAGAGTTGGGACACGCAAGTTTGTGAAAAACATTGCGACACCACATATGAGATTCGTAAACAATAACGACATAGTTACAAAAGTTCCCTTGTTGTTGATGGGATATAAACATCATGGGAAATTGCAGTATATCAACTTCTATGGGAATGTGCGTAAACTAACTACGTGGCAAATGATTAAAGATCGTTGGCGTGGTTACAAGTCTGGTGTTCTTGATGGTGCATTGGACCACGGAATGCAGAACTATGTAGAATTCACTAAGAAGTTGGATTATTAGTATGTGGGAAATGATACACAGAATGTTCGGTGATACGTTGTGGATTTACACAGCGATTGCCGGATCTTTAATTGGTGCAGCATTTCTTGCTTGGTTTAGAAATACACACGCAGCCTTATGGTTGATGAGTTTATTTGATAGATCTATGGATCACTTAGTTGATCGTTTTGGATGGGACTTCCTGCAGGATGATCCCATGGCGTGGCGAAAGCGATATCCAAAAGTAACATCAAAGATCGACGAGTTAGAAACTCGTATCAAGGAACTCGAAACATGGCAGAAAAAGACCTCGGCGAACTCACCGAAAACTTCGAAGAAGAAGTAGAGAATCTTAAGAACACCAAAATGAAGTTGTTCGGGATCACTATGACCCCGACAACCATTGGTGCAGCCTTCGCAATAGTAAGTGCGATAGGTGGATCTCTCTATGGGGGATTTGAAGTATATAAAGACTACATGGACATGAAAGAGATTGTTCAGAATATTGACGTTGATGAAATTCAAACTCGCAACAACGAGATTGAAGTATTGGTAGGTAACGCAAAAGCAGAACTTGAAGTTCGCATTAATTCAATTCAAAAACAAATTGATGATCTAGAAAAACGTGTCCGTGAAAACAAAGTGGATACGAGGGATCAACTCAACCAAATGGACTCTCAAGTTCGTAGGGTTGAAAAACTTGTGCGTGATACTGAAGCAGACGTGAGACAAATCATTCAGAACGCAGAAGAACGTTTTGACAATAAACGTGACGCACTACAAAACCAGTATGATAATAAAGCGTCTGCGCTAAGAGAATCTAATGATAGTCGTATGACTGATTTAGAAGATAAAGTCGAAAGAGACTTAAACGAACTAGAACAAAACCTTAACTCAAAACTACAGAGGGCGCTAGATAATCCTCTAGCGAATTAAAAATGGAATGGAAAAAGGTTGAAGAATACTGGGCGTTCGATACAACACCAGAAGAGTTGAATGAAAAGGGTATTATTTTCATTCCTCATAGGGGGTTTAAGAATAAAGCAACAGAAGAAAAAAGAGAGAAGGTATGGAGACCACACCTTCTCAATAAAGATTCAACGAATACTTAACTGTGAGTTACTATGAGGGTGAGACTTGTTTAGATCACCTTCAACCCACACGTTGAACGCAAGACAGAATCGAGAATGTTCTGATCTCGAATCTGAAACCATATGAGCCGTCTTTGATGGAAACATAACTAAGTCGCCTTCTCTTGGCGTAAATCCCATTATGTCTTGGTTGATCATGTTGTCTTCTTCGAAGTCAAACGCAAACATGTTACCACACCAGTTGTGATAGTTTATGAACATCAAATCGCCTGAGTCTTCGTCACACTGTAGGTATAAGATACCAGAGAACAGACTATTCGAATGCCAATGAATCCCAGAGTGATCCCCCTTAACGTGTTTCATTACCCAACTGTTTTGAATTTTAAATTTATAATGTTTTTTGAATTTCCAATTATTAAAACACATATCTTCAATTTGTTTTTCGATCATGGGTTTTAAGACTGAGAAATCTTCATCTAAGACCCATGGACTTACAGATGCATATCCATCATCTGTCCTAAGACGATAAAACTCCATATCTCTTAAGATTGGATTGATAACTGATTTATCTAATTGACAACTATGTTTATAAAGCGGGGTTGGGAAAGCGGTATAGATACTACCCATTCGAGCGTCCTTTCAACAGTGCGTGAATAAGTTTTGCTTCTTTACCTTTGATCCCTTCTTTACGGATCTGTTTTTCAACTGCATCTTTATTGTAATTCATACTTTCCTCACTACTTCTTTCCATCCAGACTGTCGATGAAGTGAACCAACCATTGCATGGTTACGATATTCATTGACAGCGTATATCATACACGATCTGACACGATTGTCAATCTCTAAGACCTCTTTTGCATAAGAGAATGCTTCTTCAAATGTGAGGATCTCAGGCATCGCCCTCGACCCCTTCTGAGGCGTGAATGCAATCACAGAATATGATGTTGGGTTATCGACTATACCCTGTTCCCATACGTCTGCATCTCTCATTATTCTACCCACACATGATAAAAACGCTTGGGAAGATTTTCACAAGAATACTCATCTCCCTGTGCATAGTTTAGAACCTGCACACAGTCACCTGTAGAGTAACTAAACCAGACATCTGGTAGTTCCATTGCGGTGAGAAATGCGTAGGTTCCAAACCCACACATTGCTGCAACCATCAAACCTGTTATAAGTGTTCCAAATTTCATCATGTACCTCTTAACGCAAATACTCAGGACCAGTCCAACGAATGGTGTAGTCACCAAAGATGTTACCACGAGCGGCATTACGAGTAGGTGTCGCCCAACCCGCAGGTTTCAGAATGTCACCGACTTGGAACTTCTTGTCTTCACCTTTCACGATGAAACCCCAAACACTGCCACCGCTAAGGATTTTGATGTACTTACGACCTTCTTGAAAAGACAAACCGTTCTCAAATCTTTCAATCATGAAGTCTTGCCAACTACCTTTGCGGTAATCGTCTTTGATTGCAATCATAAGTTTTTCAATCGCTTGGTTCATGTTCATAGTAGATCTCTCTTTCTCATCACGTTACATATATAATATAATGCTTCTACAAGAGAAAGTCAAGCCTTTTTTGAAAAAAAATGAATTTTTTTGTTGTGAAAAAACAACGACTTATGATTTTTTTAAATAATATTTCTTATAAAGATGTACTATCCCTGTCAATTCGGGGTGTTTGTGTATCCACTGGCCAGTGGATGGGTTGAACTCTTCCTTAAAGAACTTGTCCATCTTTGCGTTGCCTGTCTCTATAGAGGGATCTACCTGTAGACACAACGCATCAAACTCCCCATCGGATATAAGTGATTCGTTGCACATTTCATATGCATAAGCGAACACACTAAGTCGAATGCGGAGTCTGATTTGTTTTGAAATCAATTCCTGATCATTTTCTAAGAAATCGTCAAGGTTCATGTTACCAGTCTGGAGCGGTGTAGTCTTTCTCTTTTTTGTAGTAAGCAAAACCATCTAGACCAAATGCAGGACAAACCATAATACCTTCTGGCAGTCCCAAACTATCTTTCTCACCAGTTTCACCACAGATAAAGTAAACACCCTCATACTTTTCTGCATTAGCGTGTAACACGATCTTCTTTAACTTGTCAAAGAGTTTCTTTTCATCGTCACTAATGACATGCATGATGGGTTCACCATTCTCAGTTTCGATTGCCATGTTAAACTTCTCTCAAATACTCAACAACTTTACAATTACTTGCACCATGGTTTCGCCAGATAGCTGCGGCACGTTCCGCACGTTCTTTACTTTCATAAATCACTGGATGAAGATCCCAACAATTTCCACCTTTATCTTCCGTGACATAAATCCAGTCACTCTCACCCAATTTCATCATCAATGCGTACTTCATAGAACTCCCCATTTGCAAGTTTATAGTAACTAATATCGCCGTTCCACTGTAGGTCATGTCGTCCACCACTAATCCAGTTTCCATTATCGAATGACTGGTAATCGATGGTGTTTGCAGAATAGACCAAATCCCCATTATCATTTTCTACCATACCAAAGAGATAGTTTTCAACTTCATCTGCATTACACACATGTCCGTTTCCGCCTTCATCTCTATAAAAACCAAAGTATTGATTTCCATATGCTTCATGACGTGGCCATTGAACAAACACATCACAATAAACGTATTCGCTCGTTTCTATTTGATACACATCTGTAGTGCAAACATAGTTAACAGTTCTAATTCCGTTATGGAAATAATCAATCACTGACTGTGTATTTGCGACTGGGTTATGAATAATTGACATTTGTTCTCCTTACATGAATTGGTCAAGAGTACCTTGTTCCATCTTCGCTTTCATGTCTCTCCATTTCGTACTACGACCAGAAGATTTTGTTGTTGTCGTTTTTGGTTTGGATTTGGGTTTGGGTTTGGATTTTGATTTAGTGGTCTTACGAGGTTTACGTGTTTTCTTCTTTTTAGCTTTTTCTTCTTCTGCCTCTAACCGTGCAAGTTCTAATTCACGTTCTTCACGTTCTTTTTTTCTTTCTTCTGCACGTTGTTCTGCGAGTAACTTTTCTTCTTCTCGACGTTTCTCCATCTCTGCGAGGATTTTTTTCTCTTCACGTGCAGCTGCACGTTTTTGTTTTGTCTGTTCTTTTTTCCATTTCTCGTCAAGCAAATCCCAAGTTTTTTGAGTAGTCTTTTTCAAACGAGTTGACAATTTTTTGTCTTCTTGACCACGTTTCCAGAGTGATATGCACTTCTCCCACATCTCTTCTGTATCGTTATATCTGCAGTCATATAAGACGTGCCAGTCCCACGTCATAGTAGAAAAGGTTAGTATGTTCCTTCCATTCTTAAGCGGGACTGTGATAGCGTATAATGCGCCTCCTGAGTGTTCTAGTATTTGATCTATCAAAGATCGATCAAACTTTTCTCTTGTATCAGTCTGTGCTGTTCTTTTGTTCATATACCAAATCTCTCACATCATGTTGTGGTATCCATCCCAACTCTCTTAAGTTGGTAATGTCTGCGCAAGTAAACTCTCGTTCATTTGGTGTTGATAATCTGACTGGAAGATTTCTATCTTTGACTAGTTCAGAAATTTTCACTGGATCCCCAGTGCCTATGTCAGTAACACCACCGATTTCGTTATCGATCAAAACTTCTATTGCATCACATAGATCATCTATATGTATGAAATCTCGTCTATGTGTCGTCACATATTCTAGTTCATCATCGAACAGTTTTTGAAGGAACATTCCATTTCGTGGTTTATCAGAATAAACTGTATGAAATCGCATTCCAAGATTGTTTGGATGTTTGGTTGCAGCTTCTTCTATGATAAATTTACTCGCTGCATAAGGGTTCAGTTCTGGTTCGTACATACTGGAAGAACTCGCATAAAGGATTCGTGTGCGAGTGTATCGTTCAAATATTCTTTTTGAAACTTCGACGTTGTTGCGCCAGTATGCCGATGGATCTTCAATACTTTCACGGACCCCAGATTTACCTGCAAGGTGAATAATAAGATCCATACCTGATGGTAATTCGCAGTTCAAAAGATCTTGCGAATTGTTGATACCATCCCGATCCCAACCTTCTTTTAGGTCAATACCAATCACTTCCATCTCTCTGTCGATCAGACGTTGATGCAAGTGAGAACCAATAAAACCTTTATGTCCTGTAAGTAATACTCTCATTGAAAATCCTTGAATTGGTCTTGGTGGCAGGATTCGAACCTGCGATCTTCTGGTCCCAAACCAGACGCCTTACCAGACTAGGCCACACCAAGATTGGCACAGGTGGTGAGATTCGAACTCACTTAGCTTACGCACTGGTTTTGGAGACCAGCCTACCTCTCCAACTGTAGCGCACCCGCAATATTGAGTGGGGGTTACCCCCCACTTTTATGCTGCTTCTGCAAACTCCAATGCAGTGTTCAATGCGTCAACTTTACGTTTTGCGTTGACACCAAACCATGCAGAAGTCATACGAGTGTCTGCAGAACGACCCAACTCGTGGTCTGTCATGTAGGTTACTGCATTGTATGCATTCCACCATGTGCCAGGACGGAACTCGTTGCCAGGCTGGGTCTCTACGACTTCCAATGCACGTTGTGCAGTACGAGAAAGTTCTTTACCTTCTTTGGTAGACTCACCGAAAACCTTCTTCAAGAAGTTCTGAAGTTCTTGTTTCTGGTAGTTCTTTGAACCAAGGAACTCTGCAGCTTCTTTGAAACGTTCTACTTTATTGTGTCCAATACCAAGAGTCTGTTTTACCAGATCCGCATTGAACTGAGAACGGTGATTGATGCGAACGCCAGGCATACCCTTTTCGTTCAACGCCACAGTCAATGTGTTGTTGCAGACAACACGTTCCATAACGAACTTGATGTCGATTGCTTTACCGTACTGGTGTGGGTTAGAGAAAAGAAGATAACCCTTCACTTCGTCTCCACCAAACAGTGAGAAACCATCACGTACATCTGCAAGTGCCCAGACGATCTGACCGCCTTTGAGTGAACCTGCAGTATCCATGATCATATCACCATTGGATACAAACTCTGTGAAGAATTCGAACGCCTCTGCGTTCTGTACTGGATTCCAGCCTGGTCCTACTTGGGTAAGAATCTTACCGTCTGTGGAACGGACAAGTGCTTGTTGACCAGTTGCGTGATTGTCGCCTTTGTAGCGATAGAATGTGTCGACCTTCTCGACTTCCCAATCTAGACCTGCCGCCTCCATCATCATCTGAGGTGTCATGAAGTCATGAACTGGGGTTCCTAGACCGTGCCAAGGGCGACCTTTTGATTCACGGTACGCCATCTGTGCTTGACCATTTACGATCTCTAATTCGTGTGCCATAATGATTCTCCTATCAGGATGTTTAACTCAATTTACACGTATACTATATATGATTTGAAAACAAAAGTCAAGCACTTTTTTAAAATAATTGTATTTTTTTTAATGTGGGTATTTTGAGGGGATGTCAAGTCCATCTAACATGTCAAAAGTCATGTGTCCTAAATCAGACTTTATCAAATCGACGACATCTGGGTAAAGACTTGCGGTTTGCACTGGTGCCGTTTTCAGTCTAAGTTTTTTGGCAGTAGGCCCAAAAGAGTCGAGAATAAACCTTCGTGCTTCTTCTCTTGTCTCAAACGAACAGGCTCTTGGAACTGAGAAGGGATTGTCTTTTGCAAACAGTGCAAACGATCTATCCAAATCATAAGGTGGGATGTATTCGTCTTCTCCTAAAAACTCTTCTTCTATTTTTTGTTTGAAATCTGCCATAGTATATGTACCCAAGAAAATACCATTCTCGTCGTCGACAATCACATATCTTGTTTGTCGTTTGGGTAATTCGATCATATGTTCTCCGATTAATAGGATATCATCAATATTCTTTGTAGTGACCAAGTTCTTCATTTTCAATATATCCCGCCCTATATGCTTCAATTTCTTCCTCAGTCATTTGCTCTTTTTCAACACGTTTAGACTGATAGGTTGCGCCTTCATAGAAGTGTGGATCAAACCCACGTCGATAGTAACTATCTGCGCTACCCCTATCAAATGGTCCGCCGTGTCTTTCGTCATACTTCAACATTGTCTTCCTTATATTTTACCGATCCAATGTGTACAGTCGTCACACGGATCATCCCATCGTTCTGGGACCTCATCTTTCGTAGAGTTCTCCATAGCTTTCCCTTACCGCTTTGAAGTGTTGCAAGTAATCGTATGTATCGATCTTGAACACGAGTGGTTCGGAGTCATCCACAGACATCACGATCACACCTTGTTTAACTGGGATACCAGTCCTTTCATAAAACGCCGCAGCGTAAAAACTCATTTGCATAAAGTAGTTTAGAATGTCTTTTTCTTTCTTTACACGCTTAGAAGTCTTAAAGTCGATGATGGATAGTTCTCCATCCCACTCTGCAATGCAGTCTACTTGTCCTGCGCACTTCAAAATGTCACTGTAAAGAAATGCTTCTTGAAACCAAACATTGTCTAGATTTTTATCAAGAAGTGTTTTAAGTGTGTTGAAAGTCATAATGTTGGCGGGCATGTGTTTTGCAGTGTACTCTGGGACATTGTCGATATAGTCCTCACAGAGTTTGTGAACTGCAGTCCCACGTTTGCTCGCTTGACTCGAAATCTTATTTGCTTCTGCATCCCCCACACGTTTTCTCCATGCGAGGATTGCTTCTTTATTTAGTATAGAAAGAACAGTAGTGACGGAAGGGTAGGCATTGCCTTCGGGAGTGAAGTACTTCCGTCCTTTCTCTGTCGTCTCTCTTGTTATTTTCGGTAATTCAATACCATGATCTACATGGGTAAACATAATATAACCTTATTCGTTATTCTTTGTGTACTATATCATATGTGTGAGGGGTTGTCAACTATAATCTAGTCATACAGCAACTTCCCAAAGGCGATCATTAAAAGAACGACCAAAAAACATCTTTGTTCCAGTGTTGTTAAATTGTAGCGAAAGTGGACCAACTAGTTCAGCGTCATCAAAGTCAATACTGTCATAGCTTGCGGTGCTAATATCCCAAGCAGTTGTCATACTGTATTGTCTAATATCGTCCGTATCATTTCCATGCACCCACACATATTCTCCTGTCGGCGCAAACCACAATGCTGAAGGACTTGTTTGGGAGCCTTCAGTGGCTAGGTTTAATTCTACGCTGTCATAACTCGCAGTGCTAATGTCCCAAGCAGCGCTAAGGGTATGTTGAAACACTTTGTCCGTAGAATTGCCTGTTGTATAAAGTTTTAGGCCATCAGAACGAATAAAGAAATCTTTTGTTACGGTGCTTTGCAAAGGACTATAAGACTTACTGTCTGACGTAGCAGTCGAGATGTCCCATGCAGTGCTTAAAGAGTACTGCCTAATGATATCCGTTGTTCCTACAGCATTCTCAGCTATATAAACTTTTGTTCCATCATCTTTAAAGAATATACTTGCAATCGTTTCAGTGAATGTTTTCTCATTATCAACCGTTGAGCTAACAGTTGTTATATCCCACGCAGTTGATGCGGTATGTGTATGAACATCCGTGTCGTCTGCCTCGATAAAAAGTTTTGTTCCATCGTAACTCCAACGGAAACAGCCTGTATATGCTCCGTGCGGAGAAGCAAAGTATGTTGTGTTTTTTACACCACTAGCAATGTCAGGGTGCGTCCACACAGACAATCCCATACCCGATAATGATCGTCCTGTTAAACTTGTTAATCTAGGCATTATGAATAACTCGTTGCTGAACCAATAACTTTCCACGCACCGCCTGAAGATCTAATTAAAGTGAAACTTACAATATCAGTTCCACTTGCAGTACCACTTGGAGCAGATCCACCTTGCCATAGAATAGTCTGTGCAGATCCATCAATCTGAACTGCTGTTGGCATATACGCAGTACCACCTTGACTTAAAATCAATGCGACACCGATAGTTCTACTTACAGTCGTAGGAACATTCGTAAAGTTTGCAGTAAAGTCTGCAGCCAAACTTGTATGATCGAATACCGCACCATCATTTAAGTTGTGTGTAACAACACCAGTTGCACCAGTTAGTGCATTTGTCTTTTCAGTTGTGATGTCATTAAACGTTACCTTACCAAACATATTGATTGGTGTGCCACCCGCTGCTGACTGAGAACCAATGTTGACATTATCCTGCGAAAGACTGTTACCGATATCGATATCAAGAGAAGAATATATTAAGACGTTACTACCAGAAAGTCTTAAATCCCTAGTTCCAGTATCCGTATCTGCCGAAATTGTCAGTCCAGTATTCGAAAACGGCTTGACATATCCAACATTTGTCCCATCCGCAGCTTTGAAATTGACAAGCGGTTCACCACTATTGAGACTATTCAATTCTAATACAGTAGTGTCAGTACCGTTTATTGCAAGATTAAATTTCATTGATCCATCATAGTCACCTGCAGTAGTGTCTTCAGCGGTTACTATGATCTGTGCATAATCTTTATAAGTTGTGTATGTGGTCTCACCAGCTCTAAAATTCAAACGACCAATTACAGTATCATCTTCAGGAGTGTAGTCTGAGTTTGTGAGGATAAGGTTGGTTGGGTGTGATTGGTTAAATGTAGTTGTCGCCCCAAAGAAGTAAGAAGCATCTCTAGCAGTGGAATTCAAAGTCATACGGAAGTCTGGTCCACCAAACGGATCCCATCTTGGCGTTCCACTAATATGTTGACTAGAGTCACGAAGAATACCCATACCGTGTGGAACTTCTTCTGTGTGTCCTTCAGGAATGTAACTATTCTGTGACGCAGTACCATTGTTCGCATCACCAAACACGAAGAACGCAAGTGCACCATAGATTTCGTTGCCTGGGACAATCTCTGCATTGCCTGATGCCCCACCGTTAAATCCACCAAAGTCAGATCTATCAGACATTACTTCAGTGTTTGCATATGCACTAAATCTTAAAAGGTTTTGATCGTCAGAAACAATTGATCTAACCTTTGCATCTGCGTTCTGATCAGTATAAACATCATAACTTGTCGCCGTACCACCGACTACACTTGTGAATGACAACCCACCTGCACTGATTGGTCTCTGCGTCAACTGCGTCCATGTGTTATAAGGTGTCGCCGCATTCATATCGTGAGCAATTGTCCTCAACATATTGTTTTGGAAATACATTGTCGCACGAGTTGCAGACTGACCAGTTGTTGTATCATACCCCACAAATTGCAACGCAATATTTGTATCAGAGTAGATGTCGTTTGCAGTGTCTACTTCATCAATGAGGTAAAAGTCTGGACCTGCGTAGAATGGTTTCGTCGCATGTGTTCCAATATTGTTAACCACAGGATCGTTTGGGTTGAATGGATCAATACCAACTTTTACAAAAGTTTCTAACCCACCGTCCAATTTCGCTTGTAAATCTATATAACCAAAACTATCGTTTACCGTTATAGATGAAACCTGCGAAGGTTTAACAGAAATACGAGCATACTCTGTGAGAGTTAATGTACTACCACCTTCATCAAGACCATCCCCAAAGAATCTAATATCACCTACAGATGAATTGATATTTGGTGTCACATCTCTATTTTCAAATACCAAAGAACCGTTATTGATATTACCAGAAGTACTTCTAAACAATGTCAATGGAGTGTCTGATTCATCTCCTGCAGTTAGGACTTCATCTAAGGTGCTAGAACCTGTTGGGAATGCAATATAGTTAGTACCATCGTTAGTGAATTCCCAACGATCAAAACCTTCGTTCCAACGGATTGCAACGTTTGGCAAAACACCACGCTCTACATCAATGTATGACCAGTTACTTGATGAACCACTTGGAGATCCCGACTGTGCAGAGTTTAGAATAATTCTACCACCATCAAATGCCTCACCAACAACATTGATATTTCCGTTCGCAGTAATTGTGCTTGCAGAAATTGATCCTCTACCTGTTACTGTCGCAAAGGTATCCGTTTCTGTGTAACTTGTCAAATAACCACTTAAATCTGGTGGGGTGAAATCAAACACACCGTTTGCATATGATAGTGCTGCAGACCCCGCAGCAGCAGTTGTTACACTGAAGTCGTTAAGAGTGACGCCTGATTGCGCAACCCAATCAAACCCCGAACCAGTCCAACTAAGTACTTCGTTTGCACCCGCACCTGCAGTTCCCAAACCACTTGTCATGACACTATCAAGAGTACTAACTTCCCATGCAGAATTTGTGCCGTTATACTGTATCAGATCAGTATCTGCCAATCCTGTAAGATCAACATCCGTTAAATCACCAAAGACAGTAGCTCCACCTGCACCTGCGGATGTAATGTAAGTGTTTGTGTCGTAATACCATTCGCCGCCCACATTTCTTAAGAACCCATCACCAGAAGATGCAACAACATTTGCAACTGCAGAAGCGGTGAAGACTGGATCTGTTTCTGTTCCACCTCCTAATCCAGAAAGATCTGGTGGGGTGAACGTGAATAGACCAGTAGAGCTGTCATAAGACAACGAACCGTTACCGCTTGGAACCTCATTGTTTGCAGAAAGATCACTAAGTGTAATACCTGTAGACTGAAGGTTTGCAGAGAAAACACCAGTGGTGTCGTTGTATGAAATGTCACCACTTGCGCTTAGATCTGCTAAAGTAATATATCCTGCACCATTACTAAATGTTGCTACGTTTGCGGTTTCCAATGCAACTGCAACACCACCGACAGTCAACCCACCAAATTCTGCAGAGTTTGTTGTTGTAGAACCGTTTGTGGTAACTTGATCCAAGTTTAATGTGGATGTAGGAATGTCGTTTGCAGTGATGTAAGTATTTGCGTCCCAATACCAGTTGTTTGCGTTATCTTGTCTGAGGAAACCTTCACCATCCACAATAAGACTTGTTGTATGTGCATTAAAGATGGGATCTGTTTCTTCTTCAAGGAATGTATTTGCTTCGTATGACCAGTTTCCACCCCCATCGTTTACAAGTCTACCAGTACCATTAATTATATTATATGTGGTGTGAGCGGTAAATACTGGGTCTGTTTCAGATCCAGCTGCAGTCAGATATGTGTTCGAATCATAGAACCAGTTGCCCGAACCGTCTTGTTTAAGGAAACCAAGACCATCGTTGATATTCGCAGTAGTATGCGCAGAGAAGACGGGATCCGTTTCAACGAGAGTGTTTGCAGTTAGATATGTGGTTGTCGCAATGTAAGACCAGTTGTCTGCACCATCATTCACCAAAAGACCGTTACCGTTACCAATGTTGTACGTTCTGTGAGCAGTGAACACTGGATCTGATTCTGCACCTGCTGATGTTACATAAGTGTTTGTATCGTAGAACCACTCACCACCAATATTTTTAAGGAAACCTTCTGTGACAGCTATGTCAACGTTCGCAACTGCAGACGCAGAGAAGATTGGATCGGTTTCGTTTACAATGTAATTCTGCAAGTCAGTGATTTGACTTTCAGTGATACGAAGATCTGCTTGGTGTTGAACCACACTTGTATTAGAAATATATGCATCTGGTACAATCGCCCAAACAACAGATTGCGTCAAGTCATTAGATTCTGCACCTGCAGATTGTGCAATATATGTTAACCCTGTAGCTTGGTTGTTAACTGCGACAAGTTGGTTACCTGCACCAACATAGTTTGCAGGAGTGTCCGAAAGTGCAAGAAAAGACGTTGCACCACCACCACTGCCGGAAGGCGCATCTTGAAAACTGAATGCACTACCATTGGAAGTTAGAATTTGACCATTTGCGCCAGAACCACCCACAACATCAACCAATTCGAGTAAAGATGCATTTGAGATGCCCGCATTTGTCAAATCTGTGGGAATATTCTGTAGACTTGTATATTCTCCATCGAATTCTGAATAGTCAGTACCTGCCACAGCAGCACTAATATTTCCCGCACCATCTGACTTTACAATACCTGTAACTGCGCCAACAACAGGATCTGTTTCAGATCCACCGCTACCGCCTAATGACACCCACTGGAAGTCTGAACCATTCCATTGCAAGTATTCATTAGAGTTTGCAGAGTTTGTGTTTAAGTGCGAACTAACATCAGTGTCACCATAAGAACCAGTAACTGTTAGGTCACCAGAACCAAGTATGGATGCGCCATTGATTGTTTTAATGTTTGTACCAGAAACCAAAATTTCTTGCGCATCTGTGATACCATAACCAGACAAAGTTGTGGGGGCACCAGTTAGTGAAGAGAATGCACCATCAAACGCATCGGTAATACCGAACCCTGCAATTGTAGTTGGTTTATTTGTAAGAGTAGTCCAGTCTGCAGTTGCAGTAACAGTTAAATCACCCGTTCCAAGAATAGATTGGCTGTTGATTGTCTTAATGTTTGTACCAGAAACTAGAAGCGCTTGTGCATCTGTAATACCGTATCCTGCAACAGTTGTTGGGGTTCCTGTCAAAGAAGAGAATGCAAAGTCTTGTGAAAAGGTAGCGTTGATTGTAAGCGTGTCAGTCGTCGCATTTGTTGTAAGACTGATGTTTGTACCTGCGGCAAAATTAATAGTGTCCGTTGTGCTGTCTGCAGCGATAGTTGTTTGACCAGATACTGCAAAGTTACTGAATGCATTTTGGTTCGGATCACCAGATCCACCACCGCCACCAAGACCACCCCAACCGCCGTTGATGTAACCTTCAAACTGGTTTAGTTGAGTGTTATATCTGAGAAATCCGTTCGTTGGGGAACCGTCTCTTTGTGCAGTCGTTCCTGCAGGGATTTGAATCGAACCAGTCGAACTAGTGCGTGGTGCGATTGCTTCTAAGTTGTCATCCATCTCTTGGTACGTAAGGGATGAACCTTTAGTAATTCGTTTTGTAATAGCCATTAAGTACTTTCCCCAAATTCGTTGTAGTATACACCTACATATGAGCTATAAGTTGGTGAAGACGGTATCGAACCTTCTTCGAAATAATTGTCGTCGACATAATATATATCTACGTAAGAATACGCTGCTTCTATAACATATCCCACATCTACATACCCAGGCGTTAAGTAAAATGCAGTAGTGTCTTGAAATTCGCCTGGGTTCGGTTCAACATAATTGAAATCAACAAATTCAAATAACTGTATTTCATTATTACTTGGTGTCGACGTAAAGACATATGCCTGATCGATTAACGCCTGTTTTAAGACTGGATCTGTTTCTGCAGCAATAGCTGCGAGTAACGCTGCATAATCTGGATTAGTCATTTAACTACCTACGTTAACTTTAGGTGCTCCTGATTCCGCTTGGTTTGGAACCCAAGACCCATGACCCCCTGTTGCGTCTCCTGCCCTATGAACAAATGCACCTACCGCTTTTACTTTTCCAGAACTACCAGTCGCAGGATCTCCACATGCAGTGGAGTCGCCTTTACGAATTACTGGATCACCTTGTGCCTCAACCTTATTCTGACCCGCAGTATATGGAGTTTTATGAAAAGGGTTGGGAGTAGGACTTGCGTGTCCTACGTGGAAGTGTGCAGTTGTGACTATCCTAGGCATAATTTTACCAAGTATTAATTTTGTTTTGTATCGACCTCGAACCTTGGTGGTGCGACTTTACATTTTTAAGAACATCTCTAAAACCATCATCTGGTTTGCGTAAACCCATTCTTACAGGATCACCAATAGATGGCGGTCTATTCAATAATTGTTGCAACTCAGGATGCGTATTTTTGTATTCATCCAGTTCAGAAATTTTCATTGTGATTTCAAATTCTTCATTAGTATTTATATTACGAAAGTTGTAAGTAGGCATGACATAGTCCTCATCAATATCTGTTTATTATATTTAGGTAATACAAAAAAAGACGGTCAATTTCTTGACCGCCAGTCTTCTGATCTAATCCAAAGAGAAAGGAAAAAAGGAAACTAAATTAGATCAGGTATTCATCATTCTCATTTTCCCACGCACTGATTGCGTTTCTGAAACCTAGTCCCAACATACCATCATACTCTGACATATCTTCCCAAACTTCAATTACTTCTTCGATCTGCGCTTGAGTTAATTCTGATGGACAATCCACACCAAAGTGTTCTTGGATATGACCATACGCCCATTCTGTTACTTCACCTTCAATCCAATCAAGCATCTTGTGAGGTTTGTGGATAGTAAATTTTTCTGACATTTTATTCTCCATATTATCCAGTGATTAAGTTGTAGATCTCTTTCCACCCTTGAACACGAGTGGCTTGACCTGTGTAACCTGCGTTGTGAGTGTGTGCCATAAGGATACCTTCACAACCAACATTAATACCAACGTCGACGTTCTCAGGTTTGTCTTCAACCCAATAACATCCTGTATCCCGATACTCTTCCATGACTTCGTCTTTGTCTGCACCTGTGTCCAAATACACAAACCGTTCAAAGACAGTGTCACCAAACAACTCCCGAAGGTTTTTGCTCCGTAAGTGTTGAGCGTAAGTATCATTACTCAAACTAGTGATTGCGTGGAAAACATATCCATGTTCTTCGTGCAGTTTTTTGACATACTTTACTGCGTCCCGAAGAGGAGCAAGTTTCCGCATCCACGCACTCTCGTTGAACATCCGAATCAACCGTTTGCATTCTTGTTTTTCAATTCCGTACTTGACATCCATTTCATAAATGCCTTCTTGTACAACTTGATAACCGTGCCGATGCATCCACTGACCAAAAGCGTACTCCCAGTCTAGGACGACACCGTCACAGTCTGTCAATATTGTTTTCTCTTTTATTGCTATCATAATCTACTACTTTCTCATTACTTACATTATTAATATAGTGTATTTGATAACAAATGTCAAGAGCTTTTTTTGATTTTTTTTGATTTTTTTATGCGTCTCGAAAATCTTTAAAGTTCATATGTTTTTGTTTTCGATTTTCATTCTCACGCAGTTTGCGTTTCTTACCACGTTGTTTTTCCCGAATGCGATCTTCATTAAAGTTTCCCCATTCGTCATCGTCAAAACGATTTTTTTGCTTGCGAAAATTTTTGAACTTTTTAGACATCTTTCTTAACTCAGTTTTAGTGGATCAATAAAAATTCGTGGAAGTCCTTCTTCCACAGTTTGTTTGGTCAGACCTTTCACCTTTTCTCTTGTGATCATCTGACACAACATCTCAGAGTCTTCATCACACACATCTTCTAGCAGACCAATAAACAACGACTCACGTTTAGCTTGTTGTAGATTATCATAACCGCCTCCCTTTACGAAGATGCGTAGCTTCCTTGCTTCATGATAAAGCATCATTCCTTCGTCTGAAGTTGCATTCTCCTTGTAGGGTGGTGCAGTGTCTGGAACGAGGAATTCAATATTCTCGTCATACCATAGACGAAGAATAATGCGTAGAGGAACAGAGTCGTGTTTTTGCAACCATTCTATTTTTTGTTTCTTACTTTTAAGTTTACCTGCTTGGTTCACGATTTCAGAAATCGGTATTCTCGCCATTTTAAAAATCCTGTATATCAGTTAACAAATGTTTCAGTTTGTGTTTAATAAAGAAATTGAACAAACCTTCACGTCCGACTTCTTTATCTCTATTATAAATTTCAAGAATTTCATCTTGATAATTCTGAGGGATTTCTTTTAAATCGATCATCATCTTGTTACGATGATATCCCGAAAGAATTTCCTCATTCATTTCCTTTTCGCCACCATCCAACAGTGCGTACAACCGTTTGGATGTCATAGGACGTTGACGTTCGCCAATTGCAAGACAGTTGTCTGCAGACAAAACATTTGGAACACCGTCTCCTGCGTCACCCTTCAAAATGTGTTCTTTGAGGTATTTATCAGGATTATCATTTCTTATCCAACGTTTCCGTACTGGGTCATATTGTCCAACGTTTGCATAACTATGCAATTGGATATAATCTTTATCACCAGACAAAATCAAGAACTTCTCGCCACCAGTGTTTAATTCTGTTCCATTATCATGAACAATAGTACCAATGATGTCATCAGCTTCAACTCTATCGACGTTAATTACCTTGTAAGGAAAACTTTCGTCGATCTCATCACGGATCTTATGTATCACTGTGAATAGTTCATTCCAATCGATGTCAGACTCATTACGAGACTTCTTACGATTTGCCTTGTAGTAAGGGAAGATGTCTTTGCGCCATACATTCTTACTATCACAACATATTACAATTTCACCCCATTCTTCTACAAACTTTTTTCGATTGTATCTGATAGAGTTTAAAAACATGTGACGGATCATACTCTCGTCAATTTCTACATTATGACCACCTGAGTTCGCAAAGAACGAGGCGAGCATAACTTGGTTAAAATCTACTAAGATTGCCATATCTAATTTCCAACAAATTTACATTATGTACAGTGTACTACACTATATCACGAATGTCAAGTGTTATTTTTCGGACTCCTGTACAATTAGTGAAAGAACTTGATTCCACACATTTGTGAAAGACTCAATGCTGTTACGTGCAAGGTTGTAACGATCTGAGTAGGTGAAACGGTTGAAGTAATTTGGGTTTTCTTTCTGCACATTTAGAACTTGTGCAGCGATACTGAATGCGTAGTTTGCGTGTTGCATTTTATCTTCGTTGTATTCATATACGATTGTTGCGTTAGCCGCAGTCTCTGTCAATGCACCATAGTTAGGGTGAATAACAATGACTTGGTTCTTGATAGCTTCAATCATTGCAATACAAGATGTCTCTTTCCAAATATTTGGATACAAGAAAATATGAGACTTCTTCAAGGCGTCGACAACAACATCATTAGGCTGCCAACCATGATAAGTCATGTGGGGGTGGTCTTCAATTTGTTTGAACAATGGTTTGTAAGGTTCATCTCGTTGTTCCCATCCGTAAATACCAAACGAGGAATATACATCAAGATGAATGTTGTCAAAACTTTTTGTCAACGCATCGAAGATAGGAACAAGAAGTTCCAATCCACGGTGTGGTGTTGTGTGGTAGATAAAACGAATCGTATCAACATCTTTATTGACTGGTTCGTATTGAGACTCTACTGCGTTGTAGATTACTGTTGTCTTCGAATAAGGAATTCCAAAACGTGTGATGTACTGATCACGTTGCCACGCAGACACAAACACAAAATGCGCAAACTGTTGCCATCCATTATTTGCAAGAATGTTCATTTCTGGATCTTCTGCGAGATCATGACAGTATAGAACGTTTGGAACATCGTCTGCTAGTTGTCGTGGACGTGAGAAGTGAATTGCAACTTTCTCTAACCATTTTGGGTCCACATTTTTAAGGACACGTTCTCGCATCATTTCAGTTCCACCAAATGAATTGGCAGATACTTCTGATTCAATCACTTGACCTTTATATATTACACTCATAATTTTTTCCTCATACGATTGGTGTTTTTGCGTTATTTTCAAAGACCTGTGTGGGATGATCCAAATCTCCAAGTCTACTTTCTACTTTCTTGTGAACATTCCAATAAATGTGACCATATGCATTTGCAGTTTCCCATGCATCCATTTGTTCAAAACCATTTTTGTCAAAGAATGCCTTTATTGCAAGTCTTTCTGTTACATTTATCCCATGTCCAAAATATTTTGCGCAAGGCGCATGTCCAATATAATATCCCCCAACTTCAACCATCTTCGCTGCATTTGAATATGCAGTATGAACGTCCCAGATGTGTTCAATTGTCCCTAAGTTCCATACAACACCAAAACTTTCATAAAGATCAGAACAATCATCTACGAGAGATCTTTGGAGATTATTCTCGTCCCCAGCTTGGGGATCCATTGATTGGTATGATGTCAGTTTAAACCATTTTTTTGGTGGATCAAACTGAGGATGATATGTAGTTGCGCCTAACATCAACATTGATCTGCCCTCAGTATAAGGCAATAACCTTTCATAGTGTTGTTTGTGTTGGTCAATTAGTGTCATATGTTTTCCTTAGTAGTCTAAAGTGTTTCCGTGAAATATTTCATCAAGACTTAAATTACGGCCTGTGTTTTCCCACCATGATCTGATTACATGATAAGACCGCACACTTGCATCTACTTGTGCGTCTGGATTGAAAATATTTTTTGAAGTGAATTGTTGTACGTTATGATTGAATAGTGGGAAAGTATAAACCCTGTCAAACCCCCAAAGAACCGCATTCTCTAAGGATAACGCTGCCCCTACAGGCATTCTATAATGTATTGTATCATCTCCTTGGTCAAAATAAAATTTCACCAACTTAGTCGCATATTTTCTTTTCAACATATAACATTGCAAACCATGATCTTGTTGTTCACGTTTTCTTGGAGTCATGTTAGGTGAACTCTCATGAACAAGACCTAATTGTAGTGCGCCCCATTTTGAACCCATGCGTTCAATAAATTCTTCAAATGTAAAGTTCCAATGTTCAACAGTGGAGAGATCTGCATCATCTTCGAAAAAGATACCCACATCATCGTTAGTATTTTCCAACCAAGATTTAATAGTGAGTAGATGAGAAGTAGTTGTACCTTTGTCAACCCAATAGGGTTCTATCATCTCATCACAAAACGCCTTAACATTTGAGTTTTCATATCTTTCATACTGGTGAAACGAAACCACACCACATCCCAGATTATTAAACTGGGTGGCCATATAAGTCGCACGATCTTCAGACTCATAAAGATTAATCACGTTAGGTATAGGCATACCCTTCAATTTACCCATAACAAAATTCCAATTATTATTCTATGCCGTTTGTTACCAAGTCATCTACAAGTGCGATAACCATATCCACATCGTCTTGTGAACATGGGGGGATTTCACCACTATAGATACCTATCGTAATATTCTCTTCAATCTTATCTCTGTTCGATTTACCCTTAACAAAGGGTCTGTGATAGTCGTTATAGAGAATGGTAAAAACCATCTCACCGTGTTGTTCAGCTGTCAATAACATCTAACTCTTTACCTATTACTAGTTCGTATATTTCTTCTAACGATCTATGAAGATCAGAAAGATCTCCATTATTATATATGCGATATGTGAGAACTGGTAGTTCTACTTCTTGCACATATTCTTCTTCAAACTTAGATTTGAAACCGTTGACAAATGTTTTGAAAACGGATCCATTAAAATATCTACGAGAGTCAGAACGATAACTACAACCCTCACGAACAAGTTGAACTAAAATAACGTTTTCTTCTCCAACTTTGTCTAGTAATGGTTCTATCTCTTCTACAAATCCGCCATCACTGATTGCGTACTTTTCATTGTATTCAACTTGACTCGCAACCTGATCACCAAAATACGACTTACCATATTTTGGTTTTACGATTTCTTCTGATGTGTGAATCATCGCTTGACGACGAGACATTCCACGAAGATCTTCTTCGGGTACTTCTTTCAGATCACGATTGTTAAATCCATCCATAAACCAAATGGTATCTACATCAAACTCTTTGATCGTTTCACGAAACAGATGGTGTTTGAAACTAAGATGAGCAAAACCACGGCGTTTAAAAAACGCTGCAGCTTCATCTTTGCCAGAACCTGGCGGACCATTAAATATAACTATCATTATTTTTCCCAGTGTTTCAACAATTGTAGATCTTCACCAGATCCTTTAGTCTTAATATAACCATCTATAATCAATTTGTCAATGATTGTCTCAACAAATTCTTCCAAGTTTTCGTTTTTACCAATGTGGTGACCGATAAATGTTCCAGCCACGTAAGCGAAGAACAACCAGATGATCATTTCCATCTTTACTCCTTTAGAATGTGTCGTTTACAATATTACTTATTTCAGATTGAAACGCCTTCTTCCATTCATCATCAGTGATCCCTGCGAGTATAAAGGTTCGATCATCATCATTCAAATAAGGCATGGCTTCGTAAATACTCACATACCCCTTTTCCCACATCTCATAATCTTTAGGTTTTACTTTGACTTCACGTGTACGATAAACACCAGTCAGTGAACTCTTACGTTTGATCTGCATTTTCTCTCTCCGTTTCAAAACCGAACTTCGCAATATAGTAAGCATCCACAATGTCACTTACAGGGTTCCATTGTTTAACTGATATTATACCGATTTTTTCACGAATGTCAACCCCTGTTTCAGAAAAAAATGCATCATACATATTTTCTTTCTTTGCATTACCCTTTCCAGTTGCAAATTTCTTAATCACAGTAGGCGGAGGCACGTCATATGGAATTCCATGAACACGTGACACCATGTACTTAAGGAGTCCTGCATTCTCTGCAATCTGAAAGACACGACCAACCGCACCGAAAGCGTAACCTTCGATGAGAACTTTTTCTGTCTTATGTTTGGTGAGGATGTTAAGAGACCAATTGGACAGTTTTTCAAACCTGTCCATGTCATCTTCAAAGTCTGGATACAGAGTTGCATTAAACTGTTTCTCTGGATGCAGAAGTTTGTCACGTTTTACCATGTAATAAAACTGACAATTTTTGTAATCCCATTCGTTTCCTTCGTGGATACAAATAGCGGGGGAAGTTAAACTGTAGTCTACACCTGCAATTACCATAATACATCTCCATAATCTATTGGTAGATATATTTAGGCTAGATGGAGTCTATTTTTACAATGTCTTTCGGATCAATATAATTGATGTTTTTACGTGATGGTTTCTTTTTGGGTTTGACACGTTGTTCTTTGATCGCTTTTGCAGATGTAATCAACAGGATAACTGCGAGTGGATCGAACACAACGATGATAAGAATAATCGCCCAACGAACCGCATCGGCAAGGTTCGCCTCCGCTTCATCTCCATAAACAAGTTCTGCGACATACTTGATAGGACCAACTTCGACTTCGAATGCACGAACTTCTACATTGATTTCTGCAATCTGATCTTTATATTCGTCTATCTTATCATAGGCTGCATCAATGTCTGCGTTTAGTTGTGCACGTTGTTCTTTTTGATCTTCACGTGCCGCTAGTCCTTTAGTTACTGCACCAACTTCATTGTATTTGTCTAAGGCGGCATCTAAATCATCAAGGGTTTTATTTGCACGAGCAATCTGAGTATTCTGTCTTTCAATACGATCTTCGATTCTTTCGATTTGTGCGGTGTACTCTCCACCACTCGCTTTAGTTTCAATGTGCGCTTTTGAGAGATACCCAAAGATCCCCATAGAAGTGATGATCATTAAAATGAAAACGGCAGTCAGTAGATACAGTTTACTAAGCCACCCTACAGATTTCCAGTACAAATGTAACCAGACCGCACTAACAAGTTTGCCAACTTCTAAGATAGAAGCCATGACAATAACAGACACGACTGCACCTGCGAAAATGGTTGATAAACCAATCACAGAAAAATATGCTGCGACTGCAGCAATTGCAAACGCAGTAAACAGCGTTAACGTCTGCATAAACCTGTTGAACATTTTTCTATTCCCTTGTGAATATAATATTTATATTATTTCACGCAGTTTATACCAAGTGTCTTTCCAATCTTTAACTGCAAAAACATTCTTTGATTTTAAATTTTTACCCAAAGGATAATCATTGCCACCCTGTTCCATTTTATCTCCAAAGAAATAAATGTCATCATATGGTGCGTCAAAGTCTTCTAAAATCTGACTTTTGTCTCCACCCTTACGATATATATCCACACCAGTCTCGCCACCAACCGTAGCGGTTATATTAGGAAATTCGCTGTTGATTTGATACGCAATACTTTCTCTTTCACGATTTTCCAAATCATGTTTGATGTAAAGTTTGCGTTCTCCAAGTGTCAGTGGGGGATCATAGGGTCTACCGATGATACTGAAGTTGATAGTACCCGCTCGTTCTTCAATGTGATTTCCCATACGTAGAGGGAAAGAACTAGTCTGCAACCAACCGTACATCAAGTCATAAAGTTCTTGTGGTGGATTAAAAGCTTTCGTATTGACACGTCTACCTTTAAAGAACGTATCATTGCCAGAACAATTATACACTGTGACAACGTTTTCGCAGATATCTCGACCAAGTTGTTCAAGAGTTTTGGGATAATCACTTCCTGTAACTAACCACACTTTGTGTTTCTTCATGAATTTCAAAAAGAATTCTTTAAACAAAGGATCTATAGTACCCCTACTTGGTGTAAGAGTACCATCTACATCAAAAATAAATTTTTTCATCAGTCCAGTTCTTTATATACCCAACGTGTTGAAGGATGAGACCCAAACTCTCGTGCGTAAATTACTTTACCCACTCGTTCAAATATAAGTTTCATTTTCCCTGACCTCTATATTTTTTCCAACTACGTTTTGCAGCTTTGTTTTTGGGACGTGAACGAACAGACTTCCCAATAGAAGTTGTTTTCTTAATACTCTGAACTGCAGAAACGGCGCTTCCAACTCTCGTGGCCATAATATCTCCTTATCTTATTTTCAATTGTTCTTTTGTCATAATGTATTGTTTAACAAATTCAGATCTTACAATATCTTCCCATGTAAACTCTACCACTTTAAACATAAACATCTTTTTCATGATGTCCATGAAGTCACGAATACCTTGACGATCTTTATCTCTTTCAAAGTCCGACTGGTAATAATCTCCACACATAATAAATCTACAGTCTTCTCCAACTCGTGTTATAACTGTATCTAGTTCGTGGAAGTTTAGGTTTTGCATTTCGTCTACAATAACAATTGCATTAGATAATGTCAGTCCCCTAATAAATGACGTGGAGACAAACTCGACACGTCCAGACGCAACCAGATCCAACCACGCTTCTCTACTACCAAGAAGTTCTTCGCATATGGAAACATAGGGTCTTGTGTATACGTCTTTTTTCTCTTCTTCGTCGCCAGGCAAGAAACCGATATCTCTTGTTGGGACAATTGATCGTATAATAACAACTTTATCATACGGTGTATCTCTATTCAAAACTTCTTGAAGGGCAAGATGCATTGCAAGGAAAGTTTTACCTGTTCCTGCAGATCCTGATAGAACAAGATTAAAATTTTCTTTCCACCAATCGAATGTTTGTTTTTGATGAAGTGTTTTGGGTTCAATCTTTACAAGATTTCTTCGACTAAGATTTGATTTCTTCACTTCATTTCCACAATATTATTCAGCACATTATTCAGACGAAAACGAGTACTCTGATCTGGAATGACATTATCATCACAGACTGCTTCGAGTGTTTCCAACAACATTGTATTCTGCCTTCTAATTAATTCGTTTTCAAAAACAAGTTCTTTGTTTTCTCTACAAATCTCATTATATTGATGTGTTAGTTCGTCAAGCGCTTCCTGTCTTACTTTCCTACCAGCCATTGTCACTAAAACGGTTGATCACCGAATCCTCCCAAATGATCTTCTATATATTGGAGATAATCCTTATATCCACCAACGTGTTTACCGTTAACAAAAATAATTGGTAGGGGAATTATCTCTGGTTCGTGTCCTATGTGAGATATCATCTCATCATAGTATTTTTTCCAAGTTACATTTTTATATTCCCAATTGTGTTTATAACGTTTGGCAATATCAAGTGCCTTATCGCAGTTTACACAATCAGGTTTTCCGAATATTTCAACTTCCATCTTTTTTCCAACTATCCATATCAGTCTTTATATCCGTAATTTCTTCGTTTGCAATACCTGCAGCCATTGACTGCACTTGTTCTAAAAGATGTTTACATGTATCATAGTCATATTCTTTATAACTAATTTCAGCGAATTCATTTCGTAATCGATGCGCTTGTATGCACAAGTCTTTCATCGCATTTATACGTTCAATCCACTGTTCGATACTATGGTCCACGTGGTTTCTCCTTCCAATCGTCTAACCATTCAAGTTTTTTTTCTTTAGTCCACTCTTTTAAATATTCGTTGTCACGGTCAAACAGTTGTAGAACTCTTTCTTCATCAAGAATAAAAGTGTCTAGAATAGTTTCTCCCAACCACTTCTGAGAAAACTCTTTGATTTCCTCTGCAGTTACAGAATCCTGTGCCCATTCGACTTGTTTAACAGGATCGTTAGTAATATCTACATCTGTGTTCATTTCCTGCAATTTACTTACAGGGATGCAGTAACGTTGACGAAAACTTGATGTTGTCGTAACTACCACATATCGTTCTTCAGTCGTTGCCATGTAATCTCCACAAGTTGTAAATTTTAAATCATTCATATTATATTTCTTTTTAGATTATTTGTCAAGCACAAATTCATATCCTATAACCAATCCAACTTTATCACCTTCAAATGCAGGACTGATATAAAAATCTTTATATGTTCCTCTTGTGTAAAGTGTTGGATGATCTCTATATCCAGTCACCATTGCAGTTTCAAGACCAAAGTCTCCGAACTCTCTTCTTATTCCACCATATACACTAAGTTTTTCCAAAGAGTTGTAATAGACTCCACCAATAATGTTTTCATATGACATTCTAAAGTGAGGATGGATATAATTATATTCTTTTTCAAAACCCAAATGTTGAGATAATGCAAGTGCGAATATGAAATCCATTGACTTATTCCTATTTTAGATTTGGAAATATTTCCGAGTAAGCTTCTTCGAAACCATCCTCTCTGTAAACATTTTCGTGGTTACCCCATAGTCTTCTAAAGTATCCATCATAGGATTCAAAGATAGTATTTTCGTCTGCATTCAAATGTCCTTTAACCATCCAAAACAAACGATACCTCTCTTTGCGTTCCTCTGGTGTCATTTTTTCTTCCCCATGAGTTTTGCTTTGAGCGCATCCATCTCTGCATTCTTTGTTTTTCTTTCTGCATCGATGACTTCTATAGGGGGCGGCGTTGGTTCGTGTTTGACTCTTGGACTATCATTCAACATTGAAGACTTTTTATAGTAACCAGTTTCTTTACGCAACTTTTCTATGCGCCATTTAAGTTCGCTGATTCTATATTCCCATTCGTCCATTTACTTTAACCAACCAAGTTTTTCTCCTGCATCAATTCGTCTCTGAGATTCTTCTTTTGAGCCAGGATATCTCCATGCCCAAGTAACAATCAGTGCGAACAAGATAAACAGGTAAAGTGTTGCTTTTGGATTACCCGTACCGAAGTACATCGCTGCAAGTGATGTTGACATCACTGCCATCATAATATACTTAGCTTTTTGTGGATAGACTTTATAGGTCTGCCATTCAGTAATGAATGGACCAAATGTTTTGTGGTTCATAATCCAGTTGTGGAACTTCTCACTAGATTTTGCGAAACAAAAAGCTGCACCAAGAATAGGTGTTGACCAAGGAATGCCTGGCAAGATCACACCAAGGTATGCAATACCTAGACACAGGATCCCGCAAACAAACCAAAACGCTTTTTTAATTTTACTCATTTTATTTTCTCTCTTCCATATTGTTTTACCAAAATACCAAGATTCTAATTGGTTCATTTTAAAACTTTCTTCAATGCTGACACCAACTCTACCATCATCACATCATCATGATATGGCGTTGGTGCAATTCGTAATCTTTCTGTCCCGACATCTACTGTCGGTGAGTTAATCGGTTGAATGTAAATCCCAAACTCGTTTAGTAGTCTATCAGATGCTTCTTTACATTTAAAAGCATCGTTAACCATCACTGGTACGATATGCGTACACGCATTTTCATGAACAGGAATTCCTGCATCTGCAAGCATTTGTTTTAACGTACTTGCTCTCTCTTGATGTCGTCTATGGGCGGAAGGATTGTCACTGATATATTTGATTGAGGCGATAGCTCCGGCGCAGAGGACGGGCGAGATACTTGTTGTAAAGATGAACCCAGAAGCCACGGACCGAATAGCGTCAATAACAATACTGTCCCCAGCAATATAACCCCCTTGAACCCCAAACGCTTTTCCCAGTGTTCCATTTATAATTGTTATCCTATCTTGTAAACCTAAATGTTCACAATATCCTGCACCTGTGGGACCATATAATCCTACCGCATGGACTTCATCGATATAAGTTATTGCTCCATATTTATCTGCGAGATCACATATCTCTTCAATTTTCCCTACGTCACCATCCATAGAATAGACAGACTCGAATACAACACATGGTACTTGATTATTCTTAGTCGCAGTCTTTAATGCATTCTCCAAGTCCTTCATATCGTTGTGTTTGAAAATGATCTTGTGTGCACGACTATGTTTCATGCCCATAATCAAAGAAGCATGGTTCTTGTTATCTGAAACAAAACAGATATTAGGAATGATACGAGAGAGTGCAATAAGTGACCATTCGTTGGCGACATATGCAGAAGAGAATAATAGTGCCCGTTCTTTCTTGTGTAACTGTGCGAGAACACCTTCAAGTGTTACGTGATAATGTGATGTACCACCAATGTTTCTTGTCCCGCCAGATCCCGCACCAGTTTGATCTAGTGCAGTATGCATTGCATCAATGACATATTGGTTTTGACCCATCCCAAGATAATCATTTGAACACCAGTTTACAATATTCTTTGGTGCATATTTTCCATACCAAATGGAGCGAGGAAACTTCCCTCGCTCTCTTAGTATATCGTTGAAGACTCTATACTTGCCTTCTTTTTTAAATGAGGAAATTACTTCTTCAAAATTATCTTTAGAAATCATGCCCATACTCTATTAGTTTATAGAGTTATTTATGCTGCCTGTTCCTGTTTTGTGTACTGAACAAATTGTTCATAACCACCAATGGATTTCCCATTTACACGGATCTGAGGGAATGTACGTGCATTGGGAAATTCTTCAAGAAGTTCTTCACGTGAAAAGTCACGTCCTAGTTTTTTGTAAACATAGTTTAGACCTAGCATATCTGCTAGACCAGTTGCTTTTGCGCAGAATGAACATGCGTCTTTGCCGTAAATTTCGATCATAAGCTGAACCCCTTGAATGTGTCTGTTGATACGTCTTGTTTTGTTCCACCAGAAACGTATGATGTGATCTCTGTTTCTTGTGGGGCGACTTGGACTTCTGCACCTGAGATCCACTTCTGTGTCCAAGGAAGAGGATTGTTTTTAACATTATAAGGTGATTCAAGGTCAACGTGTTTCATACGTCGAGTGCAGATATACTCAATATACTCACTTAGTAGTTCCGCATTTAGACCAATCATAGAACCGTCTTGGAACAGATAATCTGCCCATGCCTTTTCTTGATCCACTGCGTCGACGAACATTTGAATACATTCGTCTTTTGTTTCGTCTGCGATCTTGATAAAATCTGGATCGTCTTTCTTTAAGGTACGCAACATCAGCTGAGTAGAACCTAAGTGTAGATTTTCATCTCTAGCAATAAGTTTGATAATCTTTGCGTTTCCTTCCATCTTTTTAAGTTCTGCGAACGCCCACGAGCAAGCAAAGGATACGTAGAAGCGAACACCTTCGAGAATATTTACACTCATCAATGTCAACCAAAGAAGTTTCTTCAGTTCATACAGATCAACAACAACAATTTTACCATTGATCCCATGACGACCTTCACCTAATAGATTGTACCACGAAGACATTTCAATTAGTTCATCATAATATTTTGAAATAGAATCTGCGCAGTCCACAATAGGTGCAATATCCATAAGTTCATCAAATACTTTAGAAGGATTTGAATATACATTACGAATGATATGCGTATACGAACGACTATGGATCGTCTCAGAGAAAGTCCATGTCTGTATCCAGTTCTCTATTTCTGGAAGACTAACAATAGGGTTGAACGCTTCTACAGGTGCACGGCCCTGCACACTATCCAACAAAATTTGTCGTTTTAAATTTGAAGTGAAAATATGTTTTTCATGGTCTGTCAATGCTTTGAAGTCTTTTGCATCCTGATAGATGTCAACTTCTTCAGGACGCCAAAAGAAACCCAACTGACTATCAGTGAGTTTATCAAATGACTTATACTTCAACTGGTCATAACGTTGAATGGTTGGACCCCCAGAGGGATCCAAAAACATCTTTACTTTTGTATGATCAGTACGATTGTTAACGTCAAAAACGCTCATTTATTTTCCTCTATATTGTGCAGCTTTCACATGCTGCATCATCTGTTTCTGATTGTTCCAAAGGTTCTTCCATCAACTTGTTAATGTCGACTTCACCTTGACCGTCATAAGTGTTGAAGTAATATAGTTGTTTTCCACCATACTTGTAGAACATCAATACGTGTTGAAGCATTTCACTCATAGGAATCTTTTCGTCCTCATAGAACTTAGGATTATAACTTGTGTTAATGCTGATGCCTTGATCGATGTATTTTTGCAGAACTGCCATGATTTTTAGGTATCCAACAGGTGACTGTTGATCCCATAGGAGATCATATTTATTCTTCAAACGTTTGTACTCAGGAACAACTTGTTTTAAAACTCCATGTTTAGATTGTTTTACTGAAATAAGTGAACGAGGTGGTTCAATGCCATTCGTTGCATTTGCAACCTGTGCACTTGTTTCTGAAGGCATCAATGCCATGAGTGTGGAATTACGGATACCTGTTTTCAGAAGTTGTTTTCTTAATCCTTTCCAATCCATACGTTCTTTGTGTTTGACAAGTTCATCAACGTCTTTTTTGTATGTTTGGTTCGGTGTAATTCCATGTCCATACTTTGTTTCACATACTCCTTCGATATTGCCCATCTCCACTGCAAGATCTGCAGATGCTTTGATCAAGTAGTAGGACCAAGCTTCTGCGTACTCATCAATTAGTTCGAGACCTTCAGATGTAATGTCTTGGTAAGACAGATCATTTTTTGCCATCCAATATGCGAAGTTGATAATCCCCACACCAAGAGGTCTGCGTTTCTCAGTTGATAAACGTGCAGCCAGAATAGGATAATTCTGATACGACAAGAGTGCGTCTAGACCACGCACGGCGAGTGTACAGGCACGTTCAAAGTCTTCTGGTGATCTTACATTACCCCAGTTGATTGCAGACAGTGTACAGAGAGAGATTTCTCCTTCTGGATCATTTATATCATTTAATGGTTTGGTTGGCAAGTCGATTTCTGCACAAAGATTGGACTGTCGTATCGGTGCCACAGATGGATCAAAAGATCCATGATCATTTGCGTTGTCTACATTCTGTAAATAGATACGACCTGTGTTCTTACGTTCTTCGATGAACATAGAGAACAATTCAATTGCTTTGATAGTCTTCTTACGCAATCGTGTATTGCGTTCTGCAGTCTCGTAGAGACGTTTGAACTCATCTTGATCTGCAAAGAATGCGTCATACAATCCAGGCACGTCTGATGGTGAGAATAGAGTAATGTCACCACCACTTATTAGACGTTCGTACATCAGTTTATTGAACTGTACTCCATAGTCCATGTGACGTACACGGTTCTCTTCTGTACCCTTGTTGTTCTTCAACACCAACATATCTTCGACTTCAAGGTGCCAGATAGGATAGTAGATAGTTGCTGCACCACCACGAACACCACCTTGTGAACATGACTTTGTTGCAGACTGAAAGTGTTTGTAGAACGGAATGATACCTGTATGGAATGCATCACCTCTACGGATTGGTGATCCAATTGCACGAATAGAACCACCCCCAATACCAATACCTGCCTTCTGACTTACGTACTTAACAATAGAACTAGAAGTGGCGTTGATAGAGTCAAGACTGTCACCAGTTTCAATAAGGACACATGAACTAAATTGACGTTGTGGAGTTCTAACACCAGCCATAACAGGAGTAGGCAGAGAAATGTCGTGTTGACTAATTGCATTGTAGTAATCCTTTACCCATTGCATCCTAGTTTCTTTTGGATAATTCTGGAACAATGTCGCAGCAATCAACACATAACACATTTGTGGTGTTTCAAAAATCTCACCAGTCACACGGTTTTGTACGAGGTACTTACCACGCAATTGTTCCATTGCAACATAAGTTAAATTCTCATCACGTTCATGTTTAACAAAACCATTGATGGTATCCCACTCTTCATCATCGTACTGTTCAAGTAACTCTTCATCATAAAAACCCCTTTCAGTATTGCGAACAACCAGTTCCTTAACAGAACACGGTTCATATCCACCGTACACTTCTTTGCGTAGTTGATAATTAATCAAACGACCACCTACGAATTGGTAATTAGGTGTTTCTTCGGTGATAAGATCTGCAGCCGCCTTAATAAGAGTTTCTTGAATTTCAGTTGTTGTTATACCATTGTAGAATTGGATCTGACTTTTGATTTCGACTTCACTTGGACTTACCCCAGTGATATCATCACAAGCGTGAAACACAACTTTGTGAAGTTTTTCGATATCAAGTTCTTCTTTAGATCCATCCCGCTTTGTTACTTGCGTCATATGAGATGTTCCTATTTTTTGTTAATATATTTTTCTGCGAGGGGAAATATTTGGGCAATAGCCTTACCAATATCTCGTGCGAGTTCTATGTGCTCCTTTTGTGTACCATTTGCGCTTCTGAGTTCAACATAATGAATCCACGAACGAATTGTACCATTCACATATAGACGTGACACTGTCAAACCTTCTGGTAGAAGCGCACGTGCTTGTTCTTTGGCGATACCATTTTCTACCGCCCATTCATAGTTTCTTTTTACGATGTCAATAACGCCAGACTGTCTACGACCCCACTCAGCAATTAAATCTTGGTATTTTTGATTTTCTACAAGAGAAGGATCACCCTCAATCTCAATAGAGTTTTGACGGTTCTTTGGATCTTGTAAACGACATTCACGTTTTACAAATTCTAACTCTTTCACTGGATCTGCATACCGTTGCGAAAACTCTTGAAAAGAAAACGAACGGTGACGCAACAACTGTCGTGCAATGTCACGAGTTGTCTCTACTTCAATACATGCAGACACCATCTCAAATGGTGACCAGTGTTTATGTTTGGCGAGATAATTCAGAAGTTTTTCTGAAGTTGAGGAATTAAGTTGGTTTGTCGGGTTAGACACACGTGCACAATAAGCGATAAGATCTTGTACATCTTCAAGTCCAATGAAAGTATCTTCAGGTGGTTGACTGTAAGAAATCAGTCTAGTCTTCATGTTTTTCTCCATCTTTGTAATCTAAGGTTTGCTTCCAAACCCTTATACGTATTATTATTAATCACATTTTCAACATCTGTACTACCATTTAAGATCATCTCATTGATGTCTTTACCCTTTACATTGTCGGGCCAAATACAAATCTTGTATCCCTGTCTAATCACCTTCTCCATCCGTTGATGGATTTCTTTATTGCGAGGTTCTGCATCAAAGACAAACACCGCATTATCTAAGTTTTCAAATGCGGATACATTACCATCCGCACCCGCCATTGCGACTGCGTTAGATAAGAATAAACTGTCTATGGCTCCCTCAACAACAAAATATCGCTTGTCGAAATCTACCGTATCAAGACCAAAGACCTTTGGACGATCATCAAACATGATGGTAAGATATCGAACACCACTAGGATTGAACCCACGAGCAGAAACACCAAAACATTTTTTATCTTTGTCAAGGAAAGGTATTACTAGGCGTGGTTCGTCCTTATCTAAGTTGTCGAATTTATCAGGGATGATTCCGTTAATCCAACTCTTGAATGATTTTACGTAATAGAGTCGATAGTGGTGACGTGCCGGAATCTGTCTCTTACTTATATATCTTTTGATTGCATGGTTGTGGGTAAGTTGAGATACTTTTTTTATCTTCTTTAAAGGATTATCTTTTAGCACAGATAGACGTTTTCCAGTCTCATCTTTGAACTGAAATTCTTCTTTTTTGTCTTTTTTGATAAACTTTTCTGCAATATAATCATTATAAAGGAGAGGATCTATAGTCTTTAGGAAGTTCTGAAAACCATGACTTGCACCACAGTTGTGGCAATAATACAAGAATTTATTTTCTTTTTCTAACAGCCACCCACGAGCTTTTGATCGTGACTTCTGTGAGTCGCCGCAGATAGGACATCTAAAATTAATTTTGTAGGGAGCAGTATTCCTGATACGGAAATTCTCTAATCTGCCAGATAACATCTGGGCATAGTGCAAATCTGTGAAAGATACCATTACAAATCCTCAAGGGTCATACGATTGCTACAATCATACACCAATAAAATGGATTTGTCAACCGAAAAGTTGAGGCCAGTTTAATTTTGCTACGAGAAAAATTAGAACTGCACCGACACCCATCATGTAGTATCGCCAGTTCTCTAATGCGTTGATACGTTTAGTCTGTTGCGTGATACGTTCGTGGAGTGTACGTTCCATTTGATCTAAACGATCAAGGATTTCTTTGTTACTAGAATTACGTTTTTCGTTACTAGCTTCTGATAGTCTTTGATGGTCTTCTCGTGCCATGCGTCGATATTCCTCTAATCGATCACTTAGTACATTTAAACGAACTTGTTCTTCTTTTTTATATGAACTGCAGACTTGTTCCACATCTTCTAATTTTTCACCTTGGAATTTCAATGTGACTGATTGTGCAGCTACAGTTTTCTGTAACTCTGACATCATGTCGAGAGAGTTGTCTACCTTTGCAAAGTATTTATTAATGACTTTTATATCAGACTTGATTAAAGCAATATCTGTTTCTAACGAACTCTGAGCCATTGAACTGTTTCCTAAAGTGTAAATTTTTAACCTTATTTATCAGTTTCAGGGTCTGGAGTAACCGCTTCTTCGTAGTACACGATGATTTCACCTTGTTGATTAATGTATCTACGCAACTCTGCAATGTTGAGTGCAAGGTTCTCATAATCCTTAACTGAGAACGCAACAAACGCACGATTACCATTAACCTCTTCGAATTCCTTTAAGAACTCTTCAAGGTTATCTTCGTTGACAACGTATAGACGTGTGTCAGTTAGGTTGATCGGTTTCGGGCGGGCGACTGTCGGAACTGTCGTTTTCTGAATCTCCGTTACCGTCACCACTTTCGGTTCTGGAGTCAGGAGACTGCAACCAGCTAGGAAGGGGATCATCCCCAACGCCACCAGTGTCTTGTTCCAATTCACGCCATAGTTTTGCTGTTGCACCATTCATCTTTCCTTCAAGTTGGCCAGGCTCTTTGAGCGCCATCGCCGTCAAATTGTGTCTTTGGAGTTTACCTCTGAGGTCATCACCATATGCCTCAGCTTTTTGAAGATCTGCAGATAGTTGGTTATTAAGTTCCGCCATCTTTGCAGCATCTTCTCTGAGTGTTTTAACACTCGCTTCTGCAGTCTGTACTGCAACTTCCATACGTGCAACATTCGCACGTGCGGTTTCTAAATCAGATTGTAGCTTCTGAACATACAAATAGCCGACCCCACCAGTGGCAAGGACGGCTATTACTATACCGATTTTAATTGATGCGATCATCGATTAAAGAGAAGACTATTCCTCGTCTTCTTCCTCTTCGTCCTCATCTTCATCTTCATCTTCGTCTTCATCATCTTCTGCTTCGTCTTCTTCTTTGACTTTTGCTTCAGACATCTCTGCATACTTTGCTTCCAAAGCTGCAGATAGACGACCTGCGATTTCTTCTTCAAAATGTTTTTTCATCGCTACTGGTTCATTTGCCAGTGCGGATTTAATAATATCTTCTACAGACATGGTTAATCTCCTAAATTAAGGTTCATTGTCTTTCTATTTATAAATTTGCGAAAATCTTTTTGATTACGTCTTTTGTATTTGTTTCTCGCTTTAGAACCAACGCCTGGTTCCCCCTGTGGTCCAACACCTATTCCTGCGATCCCACCACCCCCTGCAGAATTTGCAGGTTCTTCTGATAGTCGTCTCTTATGACGTTTATATCTAGGAAGCGACATCTCTTTTTCTACATCCATGACTGCTTCAACAAATTCGTTGACCATATTCATAGCATGTACATAATTATCGAAACTTCCCATCTTCAAAAACCTAGAAGCGGCAACATGATCCTTTTCGATTTTCTTTTTAAGAGTGTCAAGGTTCATGCGTCCGTAACCCTGAATAAGAACTTCAGGGTTGTCGTACTCTTTTTTAGTTTCTGGTTTTTTGAAGATAGTACCTTTTGCCATTTTTATACGTCTACTGTTACTGAGAATTGAACTGATGTTGCGCCTGGAGTGATACCTTTATTACGGAAGTAAGTGTCGAAATCAGAGAATCTAATTGTCCCACTAGTAGGAATGCCTGGCGCAACACCATAGTATTCATTAATTGCGTGAGGTGTACTTCCTCCAAAGTACCTCACAATGAACGCCATACCGATTGCCATTATGTATCTCCTTCACCAAAATCTCCCTGATTAGCCAAGATAAGATTTAAATATTCACTTTCAAATTTCAAAAGCGCTGGCTCGATTATATCATCGTCCATATCTTCTGTCAAGAGGGAATCTTCACTAAATTCATTAAATTCTTTGATAAGAAATAGTGCAGCAGCATAAGATGCAAAACGTGAAGATCCGCCAGGCACCTTTGCGAGAATTTTCTTTAGATTTAGAATCATAAGATCGAAGATACCAAACGCATCTCTTTGCGCTTTTTTCAAAAAGTTTTTGCGCTTGATGAGAATATTTCCTTTCTCATCAATTATTCCAAGCTTATAGGCTTCCCACTTCTCGAAAGGAGTGACAAGTTTTCTTATGAATGAATAAACTAAAAATAGATCTACGACCATTCGTTAGATTCCTTTAAGTACTTGACATATGTGTCTGTCTGATACTATACTATCTTTGTGTATAGATAACCCCTCGTATCGAACGAGAACAGGCATATAATTCAAATACTCACAAAACGGTTTCAAGTACTCATGGTACTCTGGTAATTTCATGAACAACATGTGAGTTCCATTTTCACCAAATACGTTGTAGATGATGATCATGTGATTCAGAATCAACCTTTCTTTCAGTTCGCCTTCTTGTCTATAACGTCCGAACAGTTTCCTCAAATATTGGAAACGTTTCATGTCTTCCTCAAATTCGGTTATATCCGAACAATGAGGATTGTCATAGTGCTTCATAGCGTACATCAGAAAGGTTGATTCTGTCAAATTCATAATTTAAATGTTTCAGTCTTAGCTGTCTGCTACGATTGCGTCTTCGTCAACTGTATCACCTGTAATACCCAAGTCACCCGCATCACCCGAAGCAACTTTCATCACTACTAGTGGTTCTGCAATGTGACGTGTACGTCCATCTGCAGTGGTGTATGTGTGGTACAGGTTCCAGCCTGGCGTACCAAGACCTTTTGCTTTGTTTGACGCAAGTCCCGCTTCTGTCAAGTCAACGAACACTGCGTTGTCCTTGTCATGCGACTTGTTCGGGTTTGCCGCTGCTGTTTCTAGATACTTAGGTGCGTCCGCCAGTGTATCTGTCTTTCCCCATTGTGCCATTATTCTTCTCCTTGGTTTTCGAATTCTTTATCGACAATTTTTGAAATAAGTTCTGATTTTTCCATACTCTTTACTTTATCTATGTCATCTTCTCCATAATGTTTTTGATAAAGTTTCATCAATTCCACTGGCGCTAATTGTTTAAGTTCATTATATCTATTCGCAACCTCATCAGACTTCTCTTCTGTCTTTGCAGATTCCGAAAGTCTCTTTGAAAGAGATTTCTTGAATTTTTCTTTGAAACTTGATTCTGTGAATACAACTTCATATGATGCAGATCCACCAGTCTTAGGATCTAACGCCATCATGCGTTCTTTACCTTTAGTGGTGTTCTTATAGTCCTTGTGTACCTTGCGAAAGTCCTTCTTAGAGATGTGGATCTTACCACCTTTGATCTCATAGTTCTTCTTCTCTTGTACGTCTGAAGACTCTTTGATTTCATTTCCACAACAACTACACTTTTCACCAATTTCACTGGCATCGTGATTGCCCTTACAGTGTTCACAATCAGGACCACATCCGCATGAAGCTTCGTCTAGGTTTTCCTCAATTTCTTCTTTCGTGCCCTTCTTCTCCCAAGGTGCTTTTTTCAGAGTAACTTTTTCTTTACCCTTCTTGGAATAATTTGATACTTTTGCAAGTCTCGCTGCAAGTGCACCTTTTGCGTTTTCATCAAGTTCTTCTTCTACTTCCTCACGTTTCATCAACTTCATTGCAACGTCTGCAAGTTTGGTGATCTTTAGACCATCCATCTTTTTCTTGTTTGCATCATTGACCTTGTCGTAGATCTGTGAGATTGCAGATGCAGTGAACATGTCAACCATCACACCGTCAATCTTCATCGCTTGTTTTTTCGAAACGATTTCTTTGACTTTTGAGATAGTCGCTGACTCTTCGTCTAGTTCTACCGACTCTTTAACTTTTTTTTTAATTTTAAAGTTGTCTGCTTTTCTACGGATGTCTGAAAGTGAACTTTTCGAAGACGAAGGTTTTGCTTTTGCACGACCCTTTGGTGCCATGCCTGGCGCATGGAACTCTACCATTTCCGCATCAGGTTCGTAACTGTTATTCAATGCAGCACGGGCTTTTGCAAGACGATCCTGTGCTTTTTTAATGCGTTCACGATCCTTTTGTTTCTTCTCTGCTGAGGCTGCACGTTTCTCTGCAGCATCTGCACGACCAGAAGTAGAAAGTCTTTGACCGATTTTCTGTCCACCTTTGTAAAGTGCTTTAGCGGTTCCACCAACTGCTTTTCCAATACCCTTTGCAACTTTACCAATGAGTTCATCTAGTTGTTCTTCAGTTAGATCATCAATGTCATATTCTTCCGCAATGATGTCACATGCTGCTTCAAGATCTTCGTTCGCAACCGCCTTAGAAACTGCTTTACGTCTTTTGTGCAGATACTCATCAGAACTATCTACATCACCATCGTTGTCGATATCTTTATCTTTACGATCTTTGAACTTCTTTTTGACTGCTTTTGGATCGACTTTATCCATACCTTCGCCGTCATCAGACTTATCGTTAGATGCGTCTTCGTCTTTAATAGATTTCTTCTCTTCCAATGTCTGTGCGACGAGACTGCCGAAAAGACTGTCGATTTTATCTTTGAAAGTCATTGTTCTTTCCTTAAGGTTATATTATTCTAATCCAATTGTATTTATTTATGTTCTGTGATTTTTATTTCCAAATCATCGACGCCTTTTATAAGTCTATGATAGACATTCTTTTCAATGGTAAAGACCAAACCCCTTTTTAAAAGAAAAGGTAGACATCCTTCTATTTGGAAAGTCCAACCATTTCCTTCAACGATTTCGATGGTTCGATCATTTGCATCTCTGTGCCATACATAATCATCGCTAGAAACATCGAAGCTTCTGCAGATGTACTCATTCCCCAGTTTGTCAGTATAAGGTTTACCACCAGTAATCTCCGCCACCACTAAGTCCTAACTGTTTTGCATATTTCGGTAGACGACACGCCCAGTATCCTGGCGACATCTTATCTGTCTTAGTATCACAACTGTGTCGTGCAGCAAAAGATCTTGCAGCATCCCTGTCACCAATCTTAGATGTCAGTCCACCCTTTTCGTCACCAAAAGTAATCTTTCTTACATTCCCTGTCTTGGGATCTTTAACATAAACAACATACTTCTTACCGTCCCCACTATTTCTTTTGGGGGAGTTTAATTCTGGTTGTTCCGCTTCAATAAGAGGTTGTTCGAGAGGAACCGTATTACCCTCGTACAAACCAAACTTGGACTCGTGCGTATATTGTTTAAAACGTTTCATTTGTATGCCGTGCCAATTTTTGTATGTTTCTTTTCACCCGACTGTCTTTTCTGTGCTAGTTTCGTCAAGTTCTTAGTTTCTGCACCAGTAATTTCATCAGGCATAATATTTTCTAAATCGTCTACATCACCATCAACATCTTTATCGACTCCACGATCCTTAATAGCATGTTGAATAGACTTGTTGGGATCTAAAACATGCGGAATCTTTTTCTCTGAGATGTAGTGTTTAAAACGTTTCATTTTTTATTTTCCATCAACTTTACCGCTTTGTTATATGCGTCTTGATCAACGACACCTTCTTTTAAAAGTCGTTCTCTATTAATCATATGTTGCGCTTGCACATCATCTTTTGATCCACCAAAGTAAGGAACACAATGTCCTTCTTCGATCATAACCTCAGTGACTAGTCTACCGTCTGGTGTTCTGAAGTCACCTAGAATGCGTCCAAACTTACCACGCATATCTTCACCATTCTTTTCTTCAGTAGTGACCAACGTACCACCAGCAACCAACAATTCTTTTAGTCTTGCTTTCGCAGCTCTACCAAACAACTTCTCAACTTTATCAGAAGTTCTAGACTCTGGTGTATCAATACCCATAATACGAACACGTTCGTCTTTCAACCACATACCAAAACCTAAATCAATATCTACGTCAACGGTATCCCCATCAACTGCTTTCAAGAGTCTAACATCATATTCATTGACTTTTAACTCTTTCATTTTTCTTTCTTCCACATTGTCCATACACCGTATGCGATTGCAATACCTGCACCAATTTTTGCAAGTGGTGCCATGAACAACACTAGTCCACCTAGTGCAACCAGACCCGCTCCATCCCAAGTGGTGCGTTCTTTTAGTCTACCTGTGATCCATTTCATGGGAATATCTCCTTATCTACGTCTACGAGATTTCAGGATACTTTCCCTAATACGTTGTGTGAACCTCTGTGGTGCACCTTCGCCTGGCGTTGCCTTCTTGAATGTATCCGTAGTCTCCTGTGTTCCATATTCAAGAGGTTTCTTAGACTCTTCAAGTTTCTTTGAGTCTTCCTCAGTAATTCCACGTTGTTGTTTCTGCGAGTCAATCCATTTCTTTGCAACAGGTGATTTCACTGGTTTCTTAACCCACGCAGACATTTTCTTATATGCGTTAGTTGAACCAGACTGCCAATCTGCACCATCAGAGTTGTCGACGATGATCATTCCAGTTCCAAAGAATTTCTGGAACTTACCAATGTTGTCCTGCACTGCATTCCACATCTTGGTGACTTCTTTTGCACCAAGTGTGCGATCACGTTTTGCATCACGTGCAATCGCAGTTTCTAGGTTTGTGTTAACAAAGATCATTCCGACTTCGTAACCTATTTTCTTCAGCGCAATAGCCTGTTTCTCAATCTTTGCGTAGTCTTTACCTGTACCATCGATAACCAGACCCAGACGACCATTCAACGCAAGTTCCTGTTGTTTTGCAGTCAGTCGTTTTGCTTTCGCACGTGCGTCCTGTCCTTTAGGTGTGAAGATGTCTTCTGGTGTCGCTTTTAGTCCTACCTTTTTCAACTGTGCTTCAAATGCAGGGTCAGAGTTGATCAGTTTCAGACCAAGTGTAGTCAATGCAGTCTTACCAACCATGAATGATTTACCACTGCCTGGACCACCTGCAAGGAACACTGCCTTGAAGATGCCTGGATCGTTTACACCTTCTTCTAGTTCAACTTCTTCCATCGTTGACTTTGTTTTTTGACTCATAGCTTTTTGAGTACGATTTCTTACTTTGTCTAACTTTTTTTCAAGGTGATCGTTGTCTTTACCAGTAAGTATAGCTTCGTTACGTTTCGACTTTTGGAACGATTTATAGTCTTTACGGCGATCTGCATCCTTCTGCATTAAAGATAGGATTTTCTCACGTGGTTCTGTGTCCAGATCATCAACGAACTTCTTCAGTTGGTTGGTCTGACCTTTCTTCATCATCATTGCAGCCTTCATAAAGTCCATCTTGTCGATGCCGCCATTCTTACGTGCATATGTTTCAAGTTCTTTTGCAGCACGTGACATGTTTTCGTCAAGTTCTTCTTTTTTCATACGCTTCTTCCACATATAGTCTTTTACGACTTTGCGGATTTCGTCTGTGTTTGTTGTGCGCTTATTAGCAAACATAGTCATAATAACATCCATAGACTTACCATCGTCAACTGCTTTTTGAATTCCTTTGACATTGACTTTTTCTTCTAGTTCAACTGACTCATCCATAACTTTCATGATGTGTTTGTCCAGTTCACCGAACGCCTTCATCATGTCCGATTCAGATGCACCCATCTTTTCAAGTTCTTTCTTCAACATATCCATCGCTGCGAAACGGTTCTTATCTTGGATACGTTCACTACGACCTTTACTTGTTTTAACGAAGAACTTGTGCGCTTTGTCGATTGCTTTCTTGTGTTTTGAATTCTCCTGTAGATCTTCCTCTACAAGTGATTCGAACTGCGCATCTAAATCTGTTGACTCTTTATACATGTTTAACTCGTATCTTTTGTTATCTAGGTTTGCAACTTGAATATGAACCGCCTTTTTACCAGACTTATCTGTTAGACGATATGTGTTTGTTTTACCCTTGGAAGGTTTACGAGGACCAGTCGCAACTTTATTATCAATCTCTTCTGGATCAATCTCAATCTTCAATTTGTCTTTCGCATGTTTGTATGCATGTTGCATTGCAGACGAGAAGTCTTTGTGATATAGTTCGTAACCTGTTGACGATTTACCTTCGTTCATTTCTTCGTTCCTTACCTTCTTTGCAAGATCTTGGTCTGCGCCACCCCAAGTACCCTTAGACTTGGTGACAAATGAGTTAACACGTGCAAGTCCCCACTGTGTTGCGGTTGTGCCTGGTCTGTGACCAGTTCTCCACGCCGCAACTCCACGGTCAAACACTTTCTTCAGAATGCTCAAAGGCATCCCTGTCTTATCCGCTTTCTTTTTTAATGCTTCACCAGAATCCTCAGTGATTGCATTCTCAGTAGATTCCATCAAATCAAAGACTTGCATCGATAAGTCTTCAACACTCTCTTTTAGTGGTTTCTCATCATCATGCAACATCTGTTTCTTTTTAAACATTTTGAAACGACCATCAAACTTGACCCCTGCGTTACCAGCTTTCAACATCATATGTGGTCTCTTGCGAATTCTCATATCCGCACGTGATGCTTCATCCATGTTAACGAATTCCTCATACTTGATGATCTTAGAAGTTGTTTTAAAATCAGGTTTTCTCATGATAGTCTTATTGACGAGTTCGATTTCGTCACCCTTTTGTTTGATTACTACTGGAAGGTTTAGATCCGACGAAAGATCCTTCAGTACCGCTTCAAGTCCTGCGTTACCTTGAATGTTCTTCGCCTTGTTCTTTTGGATCTTCTTGAATAGTTTCTGCAACTCTACGACCTTGATCTCAGGTGAGTTGCGTTTGTCGTTCATACGATCTTTGAAATGTTTTGTGAATTCAACATCGACTTTAAACTTCGCAAGAAGTCTATCTGCAAACTTTTCTAGATCGTCGATTTGTTTTTGAGACACTTCTTCTTGTACCATCTTGACGAGATCTCTTCCACTGATATCTCTATATCCACGTGCAACTTGTGCAGCATAGTATCCGATGTCGTGTTTCGCATCTTTTTTCTTGCGGTTCCAAACCTTTTGCAGTGTGTCTGCAGCGTGTTTGATCATCTTCTCTTTGTTTGCTTCATCAATACGATTACCATCTTTGTCGTACTTACCAGACTTTTTCTTTGCGATTGCAATCGCCGCTTGTTGGGCGGGGGATACAGCTTCGTTCTTCTTCGCCATCTTTGTGATGGTTGCGTAATAGATGCGTTCGCCTTCCTCTTCACCGTATCGATCAATGAAGTCTTTCTTGTCGATCTTCTTCTCGTACTCCTTCATCTTATCTTTTTCTGCAGGAGTCAGTGCACGTTCACCGTACATCTGTTTGAACTTGTTAGTATGTTTGGAAGGTTTTGTCTTCGCCTCTTTATCGCCAGGCGCAGGTTTATATGCACGAGGATCATCATCAGACATCTTCGCTTGTCGTGCAAACTGTTTTGCACGTTTTTCTTTTTCGTCTTTGTCTACACCTTTATAGTACTTAGAGGGTTGAGTGCCAGGCAACTCATCCACGTCTCTGTCCTGTGAGACTTTCATTTTCTCAACAAAGGTTCCGAATCGCATTTTACTTACCTTTAGGTTGGTCTGCTGGGCGTTTGTTTCTATTCTTCATACGATCCATCTCACGTTTCTTCACAGTAGGTAACATACGTTTAGAAATCGCATTGATGCGACTAGGTGAAATTTTGTCCAGTCTTTTATCTATAGCTTGTCTTTGTCCAAAAGACATATTCTTATAATCTTGTCCTTTGGTTAATTTTTTCTTAAGAAGATTTCTTGCACCTTTTCTCGCAAGTTTTCTCAACTTCTCTAAAGGTTTGCGTTTTCTGGCGGCCTTTTCTCTACCGATTTTAATTTTATGTTTAATTCTACGGAACCTTTGTTTGGCGGCCATACGTTGTTGTCTTGTCAACGCACGTTCTTCTAACTCTTCTTTAAGGTTCTTCTGAACAAGTTTCATCATCGCCATCTTATCTTTGTCAGACAACTTAGATGCAGCGGCACTTTTGAAACCATATTGTTTCTTACCTTTTTCATCTGTATAGTCGTCAAACTGTCCCTTCTGTGCAATGCCTCTTAACTTGGTTCCAGACATTCCTTCGACACCTTCTGCATCAGGATCACGTTCGCCTGCAGAGACAACCTTGATAGAATCGAAGTTGTAGTCTTTACCATTATACTTGTTGAGGATTGTTTGGAATTCTTTTACACGATCAGATCCAACCACCATGATGATCTCGTCGTATCCAGATTTTTCGAGTTCTGCTGCGATCTGGAAGACTTGTCTTGCATTTGACTGTATAACAACATCGCCGAACGCCTTCTTTGCGAATCGGAACTTGTCTTTGTAGCTGAGGGGATCTTTTTTGTTGTTCTGCGTGTGGGATAGGTATATACGTGCGTCTGCGTTATTGGACTTAGCAACTGATTTCACCTTGTTTACTAGTTTCTCATGACCTATTGTTACAGGGTTCATGCGACCAAAAGAGAACACAACTGTCTTACTCTTTGCCTCTTTCAATTGAGGTTCAAGTTCCACGTATTGAGATGGGTCAAACTCTTTAAACTTGACCATTTCTCTTTTCTTTTTATTTTTATCTTTTTCTACTTCTGTAAGACTAGCCATGGTAATGCTCTAATTTATAGGATTAATGGTTTATTTATAATTTTCAGCGAACGAAGGGATGAATTCATAGTTTCTATATGCAGACCCACTCCAAATAGTTGACTTACGTAACCACCCTATCGCTGGCGTAGGGTCTGCAATACAAAGAGGAACCTTTGTTCGTCTCTGGTTCATGATAAAATATGCATTATCTACACACCCAAGACGACCTACAGTTTCGATCTCTTCAATCAAAGTTCTTGCAGTGTTTTTAGTCATTGCGTATGCATGTGCACCCTCATGACCAAGAATGTCTACAAACCTTACAGGTGGTCCTGCAGTCACGTGATCATATCTCTCAGGTTCGGGTAGTTTGTACCCCAAGACAACAATTCTATTCTCTGGTATATCTATATCTATACTTTGCAACATAAGCGCATCGTGTTCAAGAACAATACCAACATCTTCTTCACCCTCTGCGATCTTTTTCCAAATTGCAGCGTGACCAACTGTGCAACATTCCGCTTTCTCACCCGCATGTAGATTCTCGTTGGGTTCAAACGGATAGTCTGCAGGCGGTAGTTGAATTGGTTTGCCTTCATTAATAGTTAGATTAATACCAGACTTTGCCCACGCAAGAACGCCAGGGATGTCGCACCAACCATCAAAGGTTTCCCACTTCAAACCAATTGCATCACAAGATGCCATTGCGTCTCGTGCATATTGTTCTGAGATTTCTTTATTGATTCTGAGTATGTAAGCTAGTTGTGTCTGCATAATGTTTCTTCTTTATTGTCGTATAGAGGTTTAAATCTTTTTCAAAATAATCTTTTATTGGTCCCAATGCTTCATAATCAAAGTGAATTTCTTTAGATGCATCTATTCTATCCACTCTATATTGATTTTTATGATTTTGCAGTTTATGTTTTATTGATAGATCATTGTCCTCTATAAAGGACTGTATATGATCCAAAAGGTTTTCATATAACCAATATTCACCACGAATCTTTCCATCATAAAGAAGGAAATCAGACTGCAACAATTTAGAATTGTCTTCTCCTGTTGCTTTATCTGCATCGAACCATCCACGTGGAGCCATGTATTTGTACTCTGCCAAACTGTATGGTTTACTTTTCAGATCCTTATCCCAACGTTTAAAGAAGTAATAAAAACTCTTTTGTCTTTCGATAGGATCTCTAAGAACCGCTACGGAACGATATGTTCTGGCTTGTTCATCAGTGATAATGTCATACTCGACAAGTTGTTTTAAATTTAAATGGAGATGTTTGAAGGGGTGGTAGTTTTCGTGAGTTCCTCTAATCTCTGTGAGTTTTTCTTCAGAGAGAGTACCATCAATTTTAGCATCTTCCACTTCTGTGTATATTGCATCGGGATCATCTATATTACGAATAAAGAATTCCGATAGACTGGTACTAGCAGTCTTCGGAACTCTGAGAAATATGAATTTATATTTTGGAGATATGTACATCGATCAAGTTGCAGTTGAGTACTGCTGTGTCCAAGGCATCCCTGTTGACCCCCAATGATGTTCTGCATAGACCTTATCGTCGCCATCATAACGTTTAGATTCACGCACATAGAACTGAGGAATGAAATAATGTGAAGGGAAAATCTTCAAATGATACATGTTGTCCTGCACCAAACGACTTAGGAACTCGTTACCTGTCGATCTGAAAGGTTCTGGTGCGAGTTGATCTGCACGAAGTTGGTGTAGAGTTTCAACCAACATACGAACAAACATATTGCCTGGGTTACACGCAAGAATTGGTTGAACAAAATTTGCACGATACAATTCGTTCTCATAACAAGTATACGCTTTGTGCGGTTCAGAGATCCACAACTCATCGGTGTTTTCTAGACACTCCATATCAGCTTCTGGGAAAAACCCACCACGTTCAAGTAAGAGTTCGTATCGAATGAGATCAGAAACCCCACAATACTTCTTTGTATTATAATAGTGTTCAATGAGATGTTGATTCATCCACTTGCGTTGGTGCAACATTTCATCTGTGAAAATCTCATACTCCCACTCTGGGTGTTTTTCTTTCCACGTATTCATCCATTTCATAGGCGCAGGATTGGGCCCAATCCAAATCTGTGTGATTTTCTTTTCGATATTCATAACAGTTGCTCTCTTCTTAATAGTACCATATCTTTTGCGGGGTATCGACTACCCTCTGGTGTATCATCTATAGTATATAGAACTTCTTTTGGAAAGTTAAATGGTTCTTCGAATATATCTATCAATCTAAATTCACCACAATTCACATATATGTTTGAAGCACTTCTATGTAATATATTTTTATTCGTTGTCAAACAAATATAAGGTATTTCAGACCTCAAATAGTTTTCAATTATCTTCAAACATATATCATTGTGCAAGTGAAAGAATAGATCTCTACAGAAAAATAAATCTGCGTAAGGTAATTCGTCTTCTACAACATCCAACTCTAAAAATTTGTATTCTGGATATTTATCTTTATTGTCTTGTATCATTTCAGAAACAATGTCGCCACCTGTATATTCAATTGGACATTCTTTCAGAACTTCTATCATCCAGTTCATATCTCCACATGGTGCATCCAACATACTGTTGATACCAAATTGACTAAACATCAATGGCAGTTTTTCACGTAAGTTCTTTGTATACCCAAGTTCCGACCCTGGCCCACTACGTGATTCTTGATTGCGTCCTTCCATGCGCCATGCAAAGTTTCTATAGACCCCATCAAATATCCAAGTACGATAATCTCGTGTGTTTTTTACTTCATCCGAAGCATGTTTTGGATACTTATGAGGATCTATTTCCTTTGTCATTTACTTTCTACCCACCAAACAAAGTCGTCTTCGACATTCCATGAGTTCTCACCATAATATTCTGTAACCGCTTGTTGAACGGTTGGAAAGTGTATATCGTGTCCCATCACGTATCCACCTTTACGAACTTTTGGAGCCCATGCTTTGATGTCACGCAAACAACCTTCGTATCCATGATCTGCGTCGATGAATACAAAGTCGAGACTTCCATCTTCTACAGTCTCTGCGACTTCAGTTGTATATCCTTTGATGATTTGCGCACGATCAGGGTATTGCGCACAGAATTGCAACATACGTTTGTAGTATGTTTCGTGGTCCCAAGGGTGACCATTCTCCCCTGCAGTCCATTTCTCTGGACCATTATTCTCTGGTTGGGGCGCATAAAGATCCACCCCAATGATGTGAAGATTTTTACATGTGCGTACTAAGTGCGTAAAGGTTTGTCCCATCCATACGCCAAGTTCCGCACCTTTGGTCCAACCGTTTTGTCGGACCAATTTTTCGATTGTTAACCAACGCCAAGTGTTACCACCATCGTGTCCACGGTCACGTATCATTCCCATAACAAATTCTCCGTTATTAATCTTGTATTTTATTTATCTAATTGGTGTGAAATCTCTTCCAGCTATCACCATGCAACCCATTCCTGTAGATGGATCCATTATGATCAAACTATAACTTAGAGATTCTGGATTGATGGTTTGAATTACATCTCCATTTATCCATTGACCATTTTGTGCAAGTTGTAGTATACCCTTTGCAGTTGCAAATGGTATTTCACCGTATTTCGATTGCACCAGACCTAGTATATTTTGTACATCCATGTCACACGCAAGTGCAACAGGCATTAGGACAGGTTGTTTTTCCGCTTGTGCGCTATTCGTTACTGCGAGGATAGACCCCAACAATAACGCTGCAAGTCTTCCCAACATTCTTGTTCTCCGATTTTACAATCATATAAAATTCATCCTTATGGTTAAAGAATCAAACTCCTTTTCATTAACAATGCATCCGCCCCTAAAGATCATTCCATCCATAGAAGCAAATTCGAAATTTCCTGTTCTACTGTCTGCAGCTTCGTGTTCTGCAATTTTATTTACAAAGTCTACACATTCTTGTCGACTTTCGAAAACCTTTTCGCTAACCTGTGGTCCCATTATGACAGTTGGATCATGTAACATCCACGTCCAGAAGACCAACCAAGCGTTCATTATGAATACCCTGACACCTTGGTTAGTTTCAATAACACATGTCCTGGCCCGTCAAGCAACACTTGAATATTACGTTCTGAGTAAACATCATCTACAAATCCATTAAAATCATATGAACCTGCAGCAGTGAAATAATAATGCCCATGAACATCAGATCCGCCACGTTCTTTACGTGAAACGTCGATTTGCTTATCTTTCTTTGCACCCCAAAATATTTCTGTGATAGTTACACTCGCAGTGTTCGCATCGAATGTTTCACCGTCCCCAACAAGGTTTGCGATATCTAATTCGATTGTCTCTCCTGCAGACTCCGTTGTATAAATCTTTACGACTGCTTCGTTATGAGATCTTTTGAGATAGTGAATGTTCGCCATTTATCGTTGCCACCCTTTGATATATTCCGAACTAAAGTTCGCTTTTGAGAACTGTAGTCTGTCTACCAATTTCAAAGAGTTTTTACCCAACCGATCCATCGCAACGAATCCTTCAGGGTTTGTCACTTCGTAACCCGACTGAGTTTTGAGGAACGTTTTTAGACTGTCTACTTTATTAAGTTTGTCGATGATCATCATTTTCACATCGACGAGAAGATTGTAAAGTTCAAACACTTTTTCAATCTCTTTAGTGTTCTTGTCACTGAACATTGTCAGTGCTTTTTCCATCTTGTCTGTCTGTGTTTTCTTACCACGATCAGTTTTCTTCTTGTCTGCTTCTTTCTGATAGTAGTCTTGAATGTACTTGACAAGACCCTTTACAAACGACTTAGGATTACCGATACGTTGTCCTTCACGGACTTTAGAGTTGATGAACGTGTTCACACGAAGGTTAAGTTCTTCATTGTTACCCAACTCATTTAGAATATCTTTCTTGACTGTTCTGAAGATCTTACCAGCCTCAGACAGTTTTTTAGTTACTGCTGCGGTTTCTTTCGCAGTCATCGTAACACTACCAGACTTGTCTTCGAACACCGCATCAACTGACCAAACAGAACTTACTTCTTTGAGATTAGATGCAATCTTCTCTCCAAAACTTGCTGACATTCCTTCAAGCGTTGATCCTCTGTATACTGTATGCCAGACCACACCGATCTTGGATCTTCGTATTTTCTTAGCGAGCCCACTCTTCGTTGGTATCGCATAAACAATCGTATTAGGATGGAAAGTAATATACGATTCTCCATCAATAGTATCCGTTTTGAGATCATCTTTAGTATAGAGGAAATCACCTTGAATAACTCCTTCAATTCCGAGTTTCGAGAACTCGCTAAGCGCAACCTTGAACTTGTTGTTCAGATCACCACTTATATCATTATCAATTTCTTCTGGTGTCTTATAGATTTTTGGATTCTTATTGAAAACACCTTTCTTCGCAATGAAGAATTTTCCGTCACTTGGATCTACTCCTGCGAAAATTGCAGGTGCACCGTCCCACTTGACACTTAGGTTGACGGGCGCTTTTGCATTGCCGCCCAACATGTCACGGATTGCACGAAAGTAGTTGATGACGTTACGTGTACCGTTAACACCCCCATCGATCACCGCATCTTCTGCGTGTGTCATGTGAAGGTTCTTTTCTTCTTTTAGTATGAACTGTTTAAAACGTTCCATTAGAATTTGATGTCCTTGTTGACTTTAATGTCTGGTTGAAGTCCAAAAAACTTCAATACATTCGACATCTTTCCACGAACATACTGAGTAGCTTTACTAATGTATCCACCAATTTTACCTTTGACTTTCTGCAACATACGTCTGAATGCATTTTCGTCTAGTTGTTCATTTTCTTCTTTGAGATTGGCATCCACGATAAGAGAAATCACAGACCAGAAGTTATACTCGCCTGTTTTCTTACCGCCTAGTTTACGTGAGGATGTTTTGAAACGTGCTTGTAGTTTCATCTGATCCGCAATCTGTTTGCAGTACGCATCGTCGTATACGGATTTAATTTTTGTTGCAGATCCACTATGATCTGATACAACCATAAACTCTGCAGCAGAATTACTACCTTCACCATATTTCATAAAACCAGACATTGCCTCACGTGCAAATTCAATTTTGAATTGTTCGTTTGTTTGAAATAGTACACCCAGTTCATTCATAATAGTCTTGTGTGCAGCCTCACCTTGATTGACAAGAGGATTTTCACGAGACTTAATAAGAGGACGCAATTGTGATGGAGCAAGAGATGTAGTTACAAAATCCTCAAAAATCCCCACAACCTTTTTCAATTGTGGAGATTCTTCGATTTTAGATTTTTCCATCGCTGCGTGGAATGTTGCGACTGACTCTGCTTTACCGCCAGACATCAATTGTGCCATTCCGATTTTCAATGATAGACGTTTATCACCAATCAGAATGTCACACTTAGGTGTGGTGTCTGTCGCACCATAACTTTTCCAGAAACCAGTCAGTTTAGATTTTGCACGGCCGTATTGTTCTGCCTTGACATTATTACCCAACTTAAAATGGTCTTTAATGTCTTGTGCAATGCGTTTACCCGCTTCGATATATTCGGGGTTCTGTAGAAGTAGAGTATGCACCTTGTCACTAATACCTGCAGATGACGCATCGAAGGGTTGATTAGTAATTGCATACCAACCCATAACGATTGCAGCCTCGAAATCTTCTGCTTTGATTTTAGATTCCGTGATGTAAGATTTGTAAGATTTCATGTTCGAACTCAAATTATTTTGTGCTTTCGAACTATTTATCATTGTAGACCACTTACATCGTCAAAGATATTCTTCTTTGGTTTCTTAAGAGCAGGTAGGTCATTAGGTAATGCAGGTTTAGTAACCTGTGACTGATTATCCATTGTCTGACCAATGTTGTCTTGCGCAGAATCTTCTAGATCATAGATCTTCATCTTTGATCTGTCAATACCCACAAGGAACCGACGATAGTAACCAGTGTCACCCCAACGGTTCTTTAGTTGTTTCAACATTAATTGACCCAGTTGGTCAAGTTCTTCTGTAGTCACAAGTCCTAGAATGCAGTCGGCAGTGTGTGTAATTCCCATACTCTCTGAAGTATTAGTAAGGTCAACGTCACTATTCCCATAGCCGTCACGATTGAACTGAGACGAAGTAACCACAGCACAATTAAATTCCATTGCAAGTCCACGTACCTCTTCTGCTATTGATTTAACTAATGTATAACTGTTTGCAGCTGCCGCACCACGCACACGTGATGACGAACAGATGTTTAGATAATCTACGAAGATCAGATCAGGCACAAACCCTTTCTTCATTCGTAGTTCGTTCAAGAGATGTCGGAAGTGTCCCACATGCGCAGACCCAGTTGGATATTCTTTGATAACCAACTTACCTGTTGTCTTTGACTTGTAACGGTTCATACGTTTATCAAACACGTCACGTGGCGTGATAGAAACATCATCCAATGTCACATCCATAATGTTCGCATCGATACGACGACCAATCTCTTCTTCTGCCATCTCCATTGTAATGTACAGAACATTCTTACCATACATGAGTGCGTTTGCAGCCATGTGACACTTGATAAGAGATTTACCACCACCAGTAGTGGCGAGTAAGACTGTCATAGACTTACGAGGCAGACCACCTTTGGTGATTTTGTTTAGGATGTCGATATCAAATGGGAGTCGTTCTTCTTTACGATGATAAAACTCATAACGTGAGTCGTACTCTTCTAAGAAGTCGTGACCAACTGAAGTATCGAAACTGATACCAAGTGAGTCAGAGAGAAGTTTGGGGATGGACCCTTTGTCGAGTCCGTCCCCACTGCCTTCAAGTATATTAATTGACTTACGAATAGAATTGTATAGATCACGGTCTTGACAGAACTTCTCTGTCTCGTCAATTAAGAATTGGAGATCTGTTGAGTTGTCACGAGAGATACCAGATAATTCGGATTGTGCATCCTTGTACTGGTCTTCGTTCAAATCTTTTCGTTTATCAATAGAGAGTTTAAGAGCCTCCACAGAGGGAGGCTCCTTGTATTGTTCGACATACGATACAAAAGTGTTGAATACCTTTCGTAGTGTAATGTCTTCAAAGTAATCTTCCTTCAGATAAGGATATACCTTTCGGTAGTATTCCTCATTCAGAAGTAGATTCGATAAGATCGTCTGTTCTATCATCGTTGTGGTCCACGTTTAGTTTATACTTGCGCTCAATATACACGTTAAATGCGTCATTGGCAACAAGTTTCTCAAAGAATGCGTCATCTTGTTCGATGTCTTTTAGTCGACGACGAGGTTCGATAACTTCTCCTGTGTCCAAATCAACAAGGTTATACCAACCCTGTGTCGACTTGGAAATAAACCCAGCTTCCAGTGCGAGGTCAAATAGTGCTGACCACTTCTGAATACCACTTTCGTAAAGAACTGTGAAAGGTAACTTTGACTTCTCTTTTACGAAACGTGACTTTTCGATGTTGATTGTGAACTTGAATCCTGCGAGATCTGTACCATCCTTCTCTTGTGATTTGGTAATGATAAAAATCTGATTTGCAGAATAGTAGATCCCTGTACCACCTGATACGACAGCCTTAGGGAACATACCGATCTCTTGGTACACGTGATTGATTGCAATCAAAGGAATATTTTTTGCAGTCAACTTTGGTGTAACAATACGGAAGAGAGACTTCAATGCTTTTGCACGAGACATGTCAGCGACTGCTTTCTCGTTCATCGCATCTTCAACTTCTTTCTTCGATGCAAGGTTACCTACAGAGTCAATCATGATGAACACGTTGTCATCTTTCTCAATCTGTTCCAACCTTTTGGTGATGTCAAACTTAAGTTGTTCAACATCTTCAACAGGGATGTGGATCACACGATCCGTATCAATGTTGTAACTTTCTAGATACTCTGGTGTGATACCATACTCAGAGTCGTACAACAGCGCAACACCGTCTTCATACTTATCTAGATATGCCTTCATGCAGTACAGTGACAGCAAAGTCTTAAACGACTTTGACTGTCCTGCAACTACAGTAAGGCCTGGGATTAGTCCACCCTTCAGCGATCCACTAAACGCAATATTAACAATAGGAAGTTCCGTTTGAATAGGATTCTTCTCTTCGAAAAAACTGGATTTAGAGAGAACTGAGGAAGACTTCACTGCTCCTGCTTTGAGCATTTTGTCTAAGAGACTCATAGTCTATTCCCCTTCTGCGATTACTCTCAACTTGTCTTTGTAATTTTGGATTTTCTCTACACGATCAGGCCAGAAGATTGTACTCTTTTCTGGTGACTTACACAGATTGTCAAGAAATGGAACAACCGAATGAAACAGTTTTTCCAGCCTTGCTTCCAATGCAATCTTCTCATTCATGAGATCACTGAGTTGTCCTTCGAGATCTTCTGCAGCAGCTTGAGTAGCTACTGCAGTTTCTTTTACTGCTTCAATTTCATCATCGATGAAACTAAAACCAAAGTCGAAATCGATTACATCTGTTGTCGATTTAGTACTCATACCGTCTTAACCTTTTGCAAGTTCCTTGAAGATTGATAGATCATCATCGTCATCATCTACTGTAGATGAAGAACCTGTAGGAGCGGGTTCAAAAGGGATTGAGTCCTCTTCGACTGCAGGTGCAGTCTTCGCAAATGAAGGTGTGGCGGATAGATCTAGACCGTCATCTTCATCATCATATGCACTAGGAGCAGATGGACCTGCATCTTCACCAAGATCTAACACTCTATATAGTTTGGTTTTCAACTCCGCATAGGACTTGAAGTTCTTCGGATCAAGAAGTTCCTGTAGAGAATGTTCTTGGTTGTAGATGGTTTCCAATTCTGAATCATCATCAGACAATGGTGAAGGCGCATCGAACTCTGACTTATCATAGTTTGGGTAACCTTCGAACTGACGGATCTTCAGACGGAAGTTTGCACCTTCCCACAGATCAAATGGGTTTACAGGTGTCTCATCTTCGAACTGAGGATTCATTAGATCGTTCAGTTTGTCGAAGATTTTCTTACCGAACTGGTAAAGGAATACTTTACCTTCGTTCTCTGGATTCGCTGCATCCTTGATTACTTGGATGTTTGCGACATACTTCAGGCGGCGTTTCTGTTTACGTGCCTGTTCCTTATCTGAGTCAATACCAGAATTCCACAGTTTAGAGTTATACTCTGACACTGGGTCATCTTGGTTAAGAGTCGTCAAAGAGTTTTCGATATACCACTGACCAGATGGTCCTTGGAAACCGTGATCCCAAATACGCACGAAAGGCATCTCTTCACCCGCAGGCGCAGGCAAGAAACGAATGATTGCAAACCCATTGCCCGCTTTATCACGAGTAGGTTTCCAGAACTTTCCTTCGTTCGGATCTGAGTAAGATTTTTGGGAAATTTTATCCAGTTGTGCATTTAGTTTATCAAGTGATGCAGAACGAGATTTTTTAAGAGCTGCGAATGACATATGTTTGTCTCCTTTATATTGCAGTGTATTACGTTGTATAGCGTTGTGTTAGATATCAAAGTGGTCCTTGACATAAGTCTTGTACCGTTTCATGTCCAACATCAGGAAAGGAAAATACTTTCTTGAGTGTTGTATTATATCAGAAGCCACGAATTTGTCAAGTAGATTCTGCTCCCAATATGTAAAAATATTTGCAATGTGTATTAGTATTGCAAATGTTTCCAGACTTATTTTCTTCTGTAGATACAGAGTCAATACGACTGGGTGTTGACCATCGGTTACGAAGTTTGACTTCCAATCATCGTTAAGATGCTTTAAATCAGACTTGAAGTGATAACCCAACGAGTCAATCTTTTTCTTCCATTCGACATACAGAAAGTCGTCCTCTGCGATATCTCGAATCCATGCGTTTGGGTTCTTGACTAAGTTTGCAAGAAGAACGTTTTCGTAGTCCTCATGTTTAGCGAGTTTTGCAAAGTAAAATGCATCGTTGCGACTTTTGAATGCGTCGAAGGATGCTCTTACCTTACCCCTATATTTATGAAAATCGTAACTTGGCGAAGTAAAATGTTTCTTCATTGCGAGGTATTTTATGTACGCCTCATACGACTTATCATTCACATAACTCGGTAATGTCCTGTTGTTCATCATTTCGTTTTACCATCTTCAAACCGACTGCTTCTCTTCTTATTTTTTCTTTCAAAATAGACGACTTTTTGATGACATCTGCGACTGATTCGATTTCCAAATTATGTTTATCTGCATAACTAATTAGTGCCTCGATATAAGGCACACCATTTGCAATTAAATCTGCAATGGCGAGGTGAATTTTTTCTGGTGTAAGTGACACCACATTATCTTTCATTAATCTTCTATCTCCTGAAATAATATGTTATTCACATAATAATCTTTGTCTTCCTCACTAATACCCATAGCAAGGATACTATTGTGCAACTGATGATTCTTTTTTTGGTTTATACAATACTTGTTGAGTAGATCCCTAGTAGGGAAATCAACCTGCACTGCTTGGTGATTCATATTATCCATATAATAACATATTAATTCAGAAGTTGCAAGCAAAAATTTATCAGTTTCTTCTTCTCTTACATTACCCACAGCCATCATGTGATCACTGAAGATCTCTTTAGCCCAGTCTGGAAGTTCACGAGGTTTCTTCCAAGTAAACTTTTGTGTCTCTTCATTGAAATGTTTACACATAACGTGATCATCATGAACGACAGGAGAGAAGTCAAAAAATGCACCGCTGATTTTGTTTGGTCCTGCAACAATGTCACATCCAAGGATAGGAAGATCCCATCCAGATTTTGGGAAGACATTTAAGTGCAGTAACCACAATCGTCGTTCTTCTAGCAAGTCAATTGTTTTCAAATGACATTTTTCGATGAGATCTGATTTCCAAAAATCGTCTTTCCATCCATCAAACTCTTGGACGTGTAGAGGATTTTCATACGAAATTAAGTGTTCATCGAATATACTACTTATGTTCTCAGCGAATTCTTTCAGTTTATCCTTGTGGTTCATTACTCAACTCTTCAAAAGAACGAAATGCGAAATCAAAACAAATTCTTGCTTCATCTGCCATAGAGTCATCAAGTAACGAACGAAGACCCTTGATCAATTCATAACGATGTTCGAAATCGTAGTACTTACCACTGCCTGGCACCTTCTTCTTAATCATTTGACCGCCATGTAGGTCACCAAAGTGACGTACATATAAGTGTGCAAGAAGTTTATGATTATCGTTTTTAATTCCTTCAATGTAACCTACGTATTCGACAGTAGTATCTAACGCCTTTTCGATAGGAGAAAGGTTATACTCTTTCATCAGTTCTTGCATATCTTGAAAGATTGCGTCTGCACGGAACACACCACGCCATGGTTCTGGCAGATCCACCGCTCCTTCTAATGCACCATAACAGATCATCTGATTGAAAAGATACTTTTGATAATCTTTAGGTTCGATATCTCCACTCATAAGCAAAGATGCAAATGGTGACTGTTCTGCTCTTTCGTGATGTTCCCATGTAAGTTCTTTTAGATTACTCATTTGGTTCCTTTCTGTGAGGTATCATTCCAAAAATGAAATATCTTATACCTCTTTCTTCTCCTATTTCCATTTCCTTTAAAATTTTTGCCTCCATAGGCATTTGCAATTTAAATTCTTTCATGGACGAAACGCAGTTTATATGACCTTCTATATCCAACATGTTATTCGATTGACATGCAATCCAAATGTTTCTTGGATTTTGTTTGTATTTTGGATTCAAATGCTGTAGGTGCATAATGTCAATCATATCATCCATGTGTTCACAGGAAGTGTTTATAACTAACAAATCGTTTGCGTCTTGTAATGTTTTAACTCTCTGTTTAGATAAATCTTGTTTACTAAAAATAACATTGTCATATTTGTGTAACTGTGTAGCAATGTGTCCCGCCTCTTCATCGATATCAAAACATATGATGTCCTTTACAAGCGGAGCCAACACAGGAACCAAAATAGAACCAAACCAAGATCCTATAATTGTTACTGACAAATCTTTAGATAGTATACCACTTTCTAACACAGTTGTCAAGAGTTCTTTTTTCGAAATAAATTGATTAGGGCTAACAGAGTCCCACAATTCAGTCGCTTTTTCTGGGAACCTCTGAGATATATGAACGATTCTGTTCATGTAGTCGATATCAATAGTGTTATTGTATAAGTCAATCATTTTACTACAACATAATCTTCTATAACCAAAATGTCTAAACCAACTCTGTTGAATGTAGCGAGCGCTTCTTCTGGGGTTTCTACAATTGGTTCTTGACAATTGAAACTCGTATTTAAAAGCATAGGGACGCCTGTCTCTTCTTTGAACGCATTGATGACGTTCCAATATTTTTCATTGAATGATTTTTCTACTGTCTGAATACGTGCAGTTCCGTCAACATGCGTCACGCCTGGTATTACAGATCTTTTATCTTCCTTCACAGGCATGATACGTGACATGTAAGGTGAGGGTTGGTTTGTATCAAACCACTCTTGATAATCCTCAATCAAGACTGAAGGAGCGAATGGTCTAAAGTCTTCTCTGAGTTTGATCTTCTCGTTGATGATGCCCTTGATATCTGGGTTTCTGGGATCCGCAAGGATCGAACGATTTCCTAGTGCACGATTTCCACTTTCAGATCTACCTTGATACCATCCAACGATAGATCCACCAGCAATTTGTTTTGCAATAAATGGATATATGTCATCCATATTCATTTTCTTGTATTTCATACCAACAAAAATCTCTTCTTTCACTTCATGTTCAATGCCAGCATACACTTTTGGAATATGCACATTATTATTTATGACATAGTCTGCCATCATATAAATCCCAACGGATTGTCCCTCATCTCCTACTGCAGGCGGCACAAAAACATTGTCATATATCTTAGTCAACATCTCGTTCATGTAACCATTGTAAGCTACACCACCACTCACACAAATGTTTTTTGATGTCTTACGTTTTGTTACGAGATCCTCAACAACATCGTCATTTAATTTTTGCATAGTCGCTGACATGTTTTGAGGGGGTACAAATCTTTCTTGTGCATACTTGATGATCTTGTGTTCGTGATCAGGAAGATTGCGGTGTGATGTACCATCTTTAAGAATTTCATGCAAAAGTTCATATAAACCCCAATGCACTTTACCATAACCCGCAAGACCCATTACTTTGCCTGTTTCATTGTCCTGCCATATTCTACCACCTGATGTCATAACATACCCCACTGCAGTAGTGCAAGCAATCCAAGTTCTACCAAGATTAAAGAACGGTGTTAGGTTGGTAATGTTTTGATCTGAATCGCACCAAAAACTAGTAAACAATGCGGCGCCACCATCTACAGCTAAGATATCACACTCTTCAAATCCACTCTGAAGATATGCATAAATTGCATGTGATTGGTGATGATCCGCATAAAAGATTTTATCCTTATGGTAATAGTCAAATAATTTTTTGGGTTCAAATCTCCATATAGTATTGAAGTGATCTGCAAATTCTGGATATACAAATCTATCTTCTCTTCTAGGCATGGTAAACGCATAGATTTCATATTGATTATGAAAAGACTGAAATACCTGTTCGTATATCTCTTCCTGCGTATCAAGGTAAAGAGTTTTTTTTCTTGTACACAAACCCGAAACAGTTTGTTTGTAACCGCTCTTTCTTCGGTTACCTTTTATTCTAGTATGTCTTTCTGCCTGCCAGTGAATATCGCCGTCATACCAAGACTGGTCATGCATCGTTCCCGCTGCACCTATAATCGATCTTTGTACAGGTCTACCAATAACACTTACCATTGATCTAGATCTTTAAACAACTCTTCTGTGACTTCCCAATCCTTACCCGCATACACAGGGGGACTAGTTACGTTTTTATTTAAAACATAATCACAGTGCATATAAAGACCTATAGATTGACCTTCGTCGCCAGGCGCATTGGGGACATGAACATTTTCCCAATGTTTCGTAAACTCTTCATTTAAATAACCATTATAAGTTACACCACCCGCAACACAAAGATTGTTGGATGTCTTTAATGGTAAAATTATTTCTAAAACTTTTTCGTTGGTAAATTTTTGAAGGGTAAACGCCATGTCTTCTTTCCAAGTTTTATTTTCAGTAAACTTGTCAAAGTACCCCTCTTGTGGCCAGTACTTACCACCTCTCATTTGAAACTCTTCAAACATAAGATGAAAGATTTCTTCCCATCTATGTGAGTGTTTTCCATAACCTGCAAGGCCCATCAACTTGCCTTCGTTAAGAACACTAAATCCTGCAAGTCGTGTCATCACATTCCACAACCAACCAATAGGTAAGTCATCACTTAGATCAATTATTTCTTGTGTGTCTGATGGAATGAAAACCGCTCTAAAAACATTGCCTTGTCCATCAATCACAAAGATGTCTGATTCTTCATATCCAGACATTAAGAATGTGTGTGCAGCATGACACTGATGATGATCTGCATAATAGACATTGTCGAACTGTAGTGCGTCCCACAAGTGTTTCGGTGTGTAAGTATCCGTATCTACACCAAAGTCTCCTAGTTTTTCGAAGTACCTATCTCTTCCATAAAGTTTAACGCCATTGACCGAAATGTTGGTTGCAAAGACAACATCCTTGTTGTCAACGTTTTCATCCCACAGATCATTATACATGTTTTGAAAAGGAGTTTGTTCGTTTATAACTTTCTGATCAAGATCTTTATACCAACGTCTTT
>Ga0181570_10000150_pt1 | contig 65736 bp, 35 predicted proteins | sample 101ome_18_FD_148667 | JGI IMG/M metagenome (GOLD analysis project Ga0181570, IMG submission 148667) | Coastal salt marsh microbial communities from the Groves Creek Marsh, Skidaway Island, Georgia - 101406AT metaG (spades assembly) | ecosystem: Environmental > Aquatic > Marine > Intertidal zone...
ATCATCGCGGTCGTCGTCGAGTGACGACGCACGGCGCGAGCCGCCGGGTCGAGGGGGGTGTGCGTGCGCGCCGTGTGTCCGATCGATCGGTGTTTATACAATGATGGTTCGTCCGTACATCGGCTTACGCGTCACTTGAAAGGGGGGAGGGGGAGGTACGTCGGTGGGCGTGTGTGGAGGTGGGAGATTTTTGTTGATGGCGCGTGTCGATGGGGAGTATGGAGAGTACCGTCAGTGACGGTTCGTGACTCATTGTGAGGGGGGGGCGGGTCGGGGCGCTCGACACGTTTGAATCGCGTCGTCTTTGACGTCGACGACAGCCGGACGACCGGAGGTCGCGCGACGGACGAACGGACGGACGGACGACGCAGCCGGTGTCTCGGGATGCCGCCGCGCGCGCTTGCGTTCGAGTCGCGGCCGTGTTGTCGCGCCGAGTGCGAGTCGCGGCCGTGTTGTCGCGCCGAGTGCGACGGCGTGGGAGAGCGGCGATGTAGCGAGTGTCGCGGGGCGTTTTACTGTGGGAGAGAGTGTCAGTTGGCGGACTGGCGCGCGAGGCACCGGGCGTCGTGCGGTGCGTGCGCGCGGTGTGGGACGCGTCCGGCGAGCGTGGACGACGCGTGCGAGGGGATGACCGGGGGGGGGCACGCGGAGATGGATCTCGCGTGGTCGGGGACGACGGTTGGCGGCTACGCCGAGGTGTCGACGTACTTCTGCGGGCGGTGTCGTCGGACGATCGCGAGAACGGTGGAGGACGGGGTCGAGCGGCAGGTTGATGGTCCGGTGAAGTGTTCACCGATGGGGAAGCACTGCATGCACGAGGCGTTGTTGCCGCCCAAAGATGCGCAAGTGGCGTGCAAGGAGTACGTCGTGTTGATTCCGTCGAAGAAGCATCGAGAGAGCTCGGGGATGGACGCGCAGCGGGCGCTCGACGACGCGCCGGAGGACGTGGAGACGATCGTGATTCGATCAATCGGTGCGTATTGCGATGACGTCGCGCTGACGTTTCCGAAGAAGACGTATCCCAAATTGAAGAATTTACGCATACACAACGTCGACATGGCGTCGTTGACGCTCACCGAGGAAACGTGTCCAGCGCTGACTACTATCGATACGCAGAACAGTTTGGACCATTGCGCCGCGAGAGGCCGACTGAAAATTGCCGTACCAACGTTGCGGAGGGTTTTAATGCACTTTTATGACGGACCACAAAGGATCATTCAGGAGATGATCGACGCCGCGAGGGTATTGGAGGTTTTTGATTCGTACAAGCTCTGGCTCAAACCTGCGGAGGACGAGAAGTGCCGGTCTTTAACATTTTACTCGCCCTCACTGATGTCACTCAATCTCCATCGCGCCGACGGTTTGAAACAGTTGACGTTATGGACGCCGCGGCTCGTGGAGCTGGTATTGAAGGCGTGTTGCGAGTTGCAAGACATCAACTTTGTGCCGCCTCCGGGGTGGTTGCTGGATAGCATGGGCGCCACCGATAAGCAACGGCGGATGTGGAATAATCCATACGGGCCAGATCACGTAGAGGTTTTGCGTGCGCTAGGTCTGCCGGTCAATGTCGAAACCGTCTCATCGAAACCGCCGGTGGTGCCTCTGCGCGTCGACGTCGCGAACGCATTCCTCGGCGTGCGCGCCCTCTCGGCACTCCAAAAACATCCTCGCATCGATCAACGGGACCTCGCAAAGATTCCAATCCCAAACACATTCTAATCCCACGCAAGTCTTCCCGAAGAACTTTCAAGCCGAGATCACCGAGACACGGAAAGAAAATCCAAACGCGTCGACGACGGAGGTTTTCGAGCGCGCCGACGCGGCGCGCGAAAAGAACCTCTCATCGAATCGATGACGCGCGTCGAATCGAATCGAGTCGCGCGCGCCTCGCCTCCTCTTGAACACGTCGCATTCGCCCGACGACGACGGGAGGGACTCCGCCCGTGCGACGCCGACGCCGTCGTCGTCGTCTCGACGCGTCCCGCGTCGCCTCGCATTGACCCAATCGACCATTCATGACTCAACACCACGACACAGACTCGACGCCACCGGTCGCGCGTCAAAATATCTCCAGACACGTCCCATACCTCCCGATACACATCGTCATCGTACACACCTCACTACGTACCACTCGACCGAATAGTTCGCGAGAGAGTCAGGTCTCGATCCGATTCCCACACGGACCACTGCGCGATCATCATCCGATGACGGTGGCGCCGACCGCCGGACGCGCGCGACGACGGACCGCGCCTCGACGCCGGACGACGCGCGCGCGCGACGCGCGACGCTCCATCGACGCGTCCGCGCGTCGTTGGTGCGTATTCTCGCGCGAGGGACGCACGCGACGAGCGACGGACGACGACATTCGACGAAGGGACAGCGGTGGAACGCCGCGTGTCGGTTGGTTGACGATCGCGACCGCGCGCGAGGGTCGGTGACGCGAGAGCGGCGCGGGAGGACGCGGGGGGTCGAGAGATCGGTCGGTGGGCGTGTGGCCCGCGTCGCGGACGACGGCGGCGGTGCGGGGCGAGACGTCGTCGTCGTCGGTCGTCATGTTGGAGGCGCGCGCGGACGGGACGCCGACGGGGACGGCGATTGAACGGAGAGAAAACGGCGTCGAAGAGGACGCGATGGTGCGACGAGACGTCGGTCGCGAGATGATGCGGCAGAAGAGGATGAAGGATGAGCGGAGCGTGCGAGTGATGTTACCTCTGGACGCGGTGTCGAGCGATGGGAGGACGCTTCGCGACGGCGAGACGTTGGAGCGACGCGCGCGCGCGCTTCGGGCGTGCGGCGCGCGAGGCGTGATGTGCGACGTGTGGTGGGGCATCGTCGAGGGTGAAGCGCCGAGACGGTACGAGTGGCGTGGGTACAGAGAATTGGTGGAGATTTGCGCGCGGTGCGATTTGGCGGTGGATGTCGTTTTGTCGTTTCACGCGTGCGGCGATTCGGTGGGCGACGGCGGGTGCGAAATCGGGCTTCCTTCGTGGGCCACGGGACCGCAGGCGCGAGAGAACATGTACGCCGATAGACGTGGGAACGTGACGGAGGAGTATTTGTCCCTGTGGGGGGACGAAACGCGCGATCAGCGACGAGGCGATCGCTCGCCTCTGGAGTGCTATCGCGACTTCATGGCGGATTTCGCGCGCGAGTTTGCACCGTTTTTGCGTCGAAGTCCGGGATCGAGCGACGATCCCGTCATCACCCAAGTCATCGTTGGACTCGGTCCGTGCGGGGAGCTTCGGTACCCGTCGTATCGCGCGACGAGCGGGTGGCACTTTCCGGGCGTCGGCGAGTTTCAGGCGTACGACGAACGCGCGCGCATGTCGCTGGCGTACGAGGCGGCGGCGTTCGGTAAACCCGAGTGGGGTCGACACCCGCCGACGGACGGGCCGAGCTATAACTGTGATCCCGAGGGTCGCGTTCTCGAGCCTCCGCGGGGCCTTCTCGCGGGTGAGGACGAGCCGGACGCCAAGCGGCAGCACACCATGACGGGGAGCGCGTCCGACTCGAGTCTTACGAGCGCGAGCTTTTCCTACACGCCGGCGAGCTCGTCGCGCAGCTTTTTCGCCACGGACGGTACGGGAACGTGGAACACGGCACGTGGACAATTTTTCCTGTCGTGGTACAGTCAAGAGCTCGTGCAGCACGGCGAGCGCGTGTTGGAACACGCCGCGCAACAGTTTGCCGACGCGGACGCCGCGCTCGGCATCAAGTGCGCGGGCGTGCACTGGTGGCACGATCATCCCAGTCGAGCGGCACAGTGCACAGCGGGGTACTTCAACGCCGTCCCCGCGTCTTCGAACGATCCGGATGATGAGAAAATCATGGGTTGCCGCCCTCGTGGGTACTCGCAAATCATCGATTTGTGCGCCAGGTTCGGTGCCGAGCTCACGTTTACGTGCGTCGAGATGCGCGACGCCGAGCACGCGGCCGCGTACAAATGTTCGCCCGAGGGACTGTTATCGCAAGTGCTTGGAGAGGCGCACGAGGCGGGAGTGGTCGTCAACGGTGAGAACGCCCTGGCTCGATTCGACGACGAAGCCTTCGCGCAAATTTTACGCATTTACGGCCGAGGAGGCGAGGATCGGCGAGCCATGTTGGCGACCGCCAGCAACTTTTCGCTCGAATCCCGCAACTCGCTGTCGAGCGATGATTCGATGATGCACTCGCAACCGTCGTCACCGATGAGCAAGGATCGACCGAGCATGGGATCGTTTACGTACCTTCGCGCGTCTGACGAACTCTTCGAGCCCGACAACTTTAATCGGTTCGCCACCTTTGTTCGACAAATGAGCGTGTGACGCGTGTATAAAATTTTGACAATTTCGTTTCTGATGACGAGAGTTTTGTTTCTTACGTCATCAATTTAGGATAATCGCTGTAACAACATCTCAAAGAGCGCTCTGACTAGTACACGTTTTCGACTACTACGCCTTGATCCACTTGTGCATCAAGATTTTCTTCGCGCCACCGCCCACGATCGAGCCGAACGCGCGGCTCATCCTCCCGAACGCGTCATCTACCTCGCGCTCGATCACTCGCACGTATCCATACCCCTCATACAGCGCGATCGCCGCCTCGTTGTCGCTGTCGACGTGCAACGCTATCACCGCCGGAGTCGGCGTCATTCGCATCGCGTACGACTCGCACGCCTCCAACAGTTTCACCCCCACCCCTCGTCGTCGATGCCCGGGATCGACGCACATTCCCGATAAATACGCGAAATTAGATTGTTCCGTGAGTCCCAAAGCCATGGGCACGCGCCCGACGAGCGCCTCTTTCGATGCGCGCGGTCCGAACGCCGGAAGCGCCGTCAAGTCGGCGCACCCGCAGCACGCGCCCTCTCCACCGCCCTCCTCGTCCTCGTCCACGGCCTCGAGGAGTACGAACGCCTCGCCCGAGTACTTAATCTTGCGCACCAAACCGTCGAGCACGGAGACGGCATCCGAGCGTCCCGGACCGAAGGCTGCCGCGGTGACGCTCGCGCACGTTTTGAGCTTGCGCACGAGTTCGTCGCCCTCGCCCGCGACTTGACGCACGACGACGCTCGCGGATGGGCGCAGACGGTGTCGTCTCGCGGCGCGCGAGACGCGACGCCGCGCGCGAGACGCGACGCCCCTCGGCGCGAGACGCGCGATGGGCGCGACGACGGGCGACGACATGTGTCGAGCGGACATTCAGTCGCCCAACCGTCGACGTCTCCCCATAGGTTCGCGCGCGCTCGAGTCCCGTCGACCGCGCGCTCGCCGCGCGCATCCATCCATCGACCGATCGACGTCGACCGAACGCCTCGTTCGCCGAGCGCGCGACGACGACGACGACGCGCGCGCGCTCTCCGTCGACCGAATCAGAAATTAGTGTTCACACGCTCGCGCGCGCATGGACTCCGCCTCGAGCGCGGGTTGGCCCGCTGAACCTGGATCAGCGTCCGCGTCACCCTTTCGCGCGCAGTCGGAGCGCACGGCGTCCATCGCCGAGGATGAACCGCCGGCGGAAGGGGAGGATTGGCTCGGGAAGACGTTCGACGGTTTCAGAGTCACCGCCGAGCTCAAGTGTCAAGAGACCGGGGAGACGTGGTGGAGACGCGAGGACGTGCAATTCGGACGGAAACATTACTATAACCCCATCACGCAGGTGCGCGAGGATGCAAAGCGTAAGAATTGGAAAGTGATGCGAGATCCCAACGCGAACGAGGTGGAGTCGGCGATGAGCGTGTCGGAGGACGAGGCAGAGGACGACGCGGGCGAGACGTTCGTGAGCGCGACGAACGGGAAGAAGTACACCAAGTATTACGATGAGAGGATGGAGGAGTATTATTATGTGGAAGAGGAGACGAACGAGACGACATGGGAACATCCAGACGGTGAGGGCGGCGAGTTGTTGCACGGTGTGGCGCCGGGGGCATTCGCCAAGGGCAGTCTCATCAGTCAACACTTCCGCGCGGAAGAGGAGGCGAAGGAGGCGCCGTTAACCTCGGAGGAACGATCGGATATGATGGTTTCAAAGATTTTACTCGTGGATGAAAAGTGGCTGGAGAAACAACCGCCTCTGGTGGCGGTGCCCAAGCGACCGGAGGATTTCGAGGGCGTGTACGGAGAGAAGGAAAAATTCTGGGATCCAGACGGGGACACGTATTCCATAGATAACAACGAAGGGTCGGAGCGAGGTGAGGACGTGCACATCGACGTCTACGAGCTCGTCGATGAGCTCGAACGGTACACGTCAGCGGTGGACTACGCGACGCCAAACGACTTGCGTCCGCTCAGCGTGGCGAAACAGTACCTCGACGGCATCCTATCGTCCGTGTACGAGATGATGGAGGAAGATAGTGACTTTTCCAAGGCGGAGCAAAAAGTGAGACGAGCGAGCGCGGGTACTCGTCCCGCCCCCGTGATCGGCAAGGTGTTCAAGACAATCACGTGCGACCTCGACGAGGGCCCAAAGGTTATGCACGTCATGCACTCGGAGGCTCAGCGCGCAAAGCTCGTCCAGAGATGTTCCGAGGCGCGACTGCGATTCGAACAGGGTGATAATGTGATCGAGCGATCACTCTTTTATCAGCGTCTGTACGTACCCATGTCCGGGACGGTTCGATCGAACATGAGGCTGATTTCACTGGATTCCGGCCATACGCCGGCGAAGGATACGAGGAACTTGCCCGGCTACCATGGCTCGACGTGGGAGCTGAATCGGGACGATGCGTTGTCGCGAAGTGGAAATCTCGAGAGCGTGCGGGACGACGGCGAGGGTGGTGTCGACGGCGCGCCGAAGAGCTCGAACGCCGCATCCACGCCGAAGAAAAAGATGGGATGGTTCGGTAAGTTTGTCAATCCTGACAAGGCGGCGGCGAGGGCAGCCGCGCGCGACGAGAAGCGCAAGGCAAAGATTGAGAAAAAAGCGGCTCGAATCGAAGCGCGGAATAGAAAAGAATTGGAAAAGGCTGGTTTCGTTGCCCCGTGGGAAGCCGACGAAAACCGACGGGCCGACGCCGACGCCGACGCGTCGTCCCAGCCTCCGTCTACCCGGCTCGTCGACACCTCGTCTCGCAAGAACGACGTGTAATGTACCATCACATCACGCATTGACTCGCATCCTCGAACCGCGATCCATCGCGTCGTCTCGACGCTCCGCTTCTCGTCCCCGACGAAGCGATTCGCGCATCGTCACATCTCCATGCGCGCCGGCGCCAACGCACCGTCCACGAGCGCGCCGCGCGCGCCGACGCGCGCGCGCGCCGACGTCTCGCGCGCGCGGAGATGTCGCACCGCGGAGGCGTCCACGACGTCTCGCGCGCGCGTCGGACGCGGGGACGATGACGTTGCCAACCTCCACCGTCGTCTTCTTCTCTTCGCGTTCGCCTCCGCGGCGTCCACCGTCGCCGCGGACGCCGAGGCGACGTCGAACACGGCCGTCTCCGACGCCTGGTCCGCCGTCACCGGCTCGACGAGCGATCTCACGTTCCCGAAGACGTTTTTGGGGAATTGGTTGGTGGAGAGTCGAACGGCGTCGGCATCGGCGCCGTTGGGACGCGAATTCGTGCGCGATATCGGCGCGTTCGAGCGAATCTCGCGCGAAATTGACCAAACCGAACCGTTGGTGTACCCTCTTCGGTTCATGGAGAACGCGCGAGGCGACGTCGTGTTCGATCGAGCGTTCAACGTGCGCGCGTTGGCGGAGGCGAGTCGCGGCTCGGGCGGCAAACGCGCGCTCGACGGGGACATCGAGTGGAGCGTGGACGATCCGAACGTGTTGAAGTTGACGTCGACAGACGGCGCGAGAGTGTTTTATAAGGTGACGGCGCGATCGATGGATCGAGACGATGAAAAACGAACCATCACGACGTCCGAGCTCGCACAAGTCGTCGTCGATCGAGACGTCGCCGGAGGCGCGCCGAGCGTTAAATCCACGCGCGTGGTTACGAAATTCAAATGGCGAACGCCCGAACAGGCGAACGGCGGTCCACAAATCGTCGCATCACAAACTGTGTACGAGTACCTCGTCGCCGGCGCCGCCTCGGATGACGATTTCATCGCCGCCAGAGGTCGTCCCGTCGAGGTGGACGTCTATCGTCTCGCCATGATTCCATGGACCGACGCCTAGCCGCGCGCGCATCCCTCGAGACGACGCGCGCACACATTACTATTCATTTATTTTCACGTCTAGCCCACACCGATGTCCAGACGACGCGCGTCGCACACCGCTCCGCCTCGCGAGCCGAAAAAGCGTCGTCGGCGTCCCGAAAACCTCTTCCCTCGACAATCACCACCCCGTTGTCCCCATCGTGTCACACGCCGTCGCGCGCGAGCGAGCACCGCGCGAGGACCGACGACGCGAATGTCCGTCATCGCGCGCATGCGCCCCGGCGCGTTGCTCGCGTCTCGCGCGCGCGTCAACGCGCGGTCGACGTCGACGATGCGACGCATGCTGATTTCCACCACCACGACGGCGACGACGACGCGCGTCGCGTCAAGCGCGGAGGCGAGCCGACAGCGATTCGGGGCGATGCGCGCGCGTCCGATACACGCGCGCGGGTTCGTGGGGATGGTGTCGGAACGCGGGAGCGCGAGACGCGCGGCGGCGGCGACGGCGGAGGCGGCAGCAGCGCGGGACGACGCGCGGCGAGCGTCGACCGCGAGACGGGACGTGCCGACGTTTCAGGACGCCATCTTGCGATTGCAAGAGTATTGGTCGGCGCGCGGGTGCGCGATCGTGTTGCCGCACAACACGGAGGTTGGGGCGGGGACGATGAATCCGGCGACGTTTTTACGCGCGTTGGGACCGGAACCGTGGAACGTGTGTTATCCGGAACCGTCGGTGCGTCCGGACGATTCGAGGTACGGGGAGAACCCGAATCGAGTGCAGAAACACACGCAGTTTCAAGTCATCCTGAAACCGGCGCCAGAGAACGTGCAGGAGATGTATTTGGGATCGCTCGAGGCGTTGGGCATCGACACCGGGGCGCACGACGTGCGCTTCGTCGAGGACAATTGGGAATCTCCGGTGCTCGGGGCGTGGGGTCTCGGATGGGAGGTGTGGATGGACGGTATGGAGGTGACGCAGTTTACGTATTTTCAACAGTGCGGGTCGCTGAAAGTGGCGCCGACGGCGGTGGAGATTACGTACGGTCTCGAACGCATTCTCATGGCGTTGCAAGGCGTCGATCACTTCAAGGACATCGCGTACAACGATCGCATGACGTACGGTGAGATGCGCATGCAGGAAGAATACGAGATGTCGGTTTTCAATCTTGACGAGGCGAGCGTGGAGACGCACAGAGAGCGCTTCAACATGGCGGACCAAGAGGCGATTCGCATGCTCGAGGCGCGTCTTCCGTTGCCGGCGTACGACAACTTGCTCAAGGCGTCGCACGCGTTCAACGTGCTCGACGCTCGAGGCGCGGTCGGAGTCACGGAGCGTCAGAAGTTGTTCGCGTCCATGCGTAAGCTCGCGCGAGAGACGGCGCAGCTTTGGGTCGCTCGAAGAGAGGAACTTGGGTACCCTCTGGGTCTCGCCGAGACGCCGGCGCCGGCGCCGCCCATCGAACGCACGGGCGACGTGCCGTCCGCGCCCGCGGACTGCGTCATCGAGATCGGCACCGAGGAATTACCTCCGCAAGACGTCGCGGGCACGTCTCGTCAATTCTACGACGCCGTCGACGCCCTTCTCAAGGCGGAAGGTTTGACGCACGAGGGCATCTCCGTCGGGGCGACGCCTCGTCGTTTTGCGCTCACCGTCAAGGCTTTGAGCGCCGGTCAACCCAACGTCGAGGAGCGCGTTCGCGGACCACCGCTCGCGCGAGCGTTCGAAGAGGACGGCGTGACGCCCGGTAAGGCGGCGCTCGGTTTCTGTAAGAAGAATGGCATTGACGCGAGCGAATTGGAAAAAGACGGTGAGTACGTCTGGGCTGTGGTGAAAAAGGAGGGTCGATCCGCCGTCGCCGTGTTGGAGGAGGCGCTTCCGAAGATTATCGCCGGTATCAACTTTTCCAAGGCGATGCGATGGATCACCAACTCTGACGTCGCCTTCTCGCGTCCGATGCGATGGCTCTTCGCCGTGCACGGCGATCACCATTTATCGTTTGAGGCGCTCGGCGTGCGCAGCGGCGCTACGACGCGTCTCTTGCGAACGCGAGGTGACGTCTCAGACACGCACTTCGCCGCCAACGCGGCCGAGTACCACGCGTTGTTGGCCAAGGACGCCATCGTGGCTGAATACGAGGCGCGCATGTCGAAGATTTGGAGCGAGGCTAAGGACGCCGCCAAATCCGTCGGCGGCGACATTCCAGAGAGCGCTCGCGAGGGCTTGCTCGAGGAGGTGGCTAACCTGGTCGAGGCGCCCAATTTGGTCATGGGTGACTTTGAAGAGACCTTCTTGGCGCTTCCCAAGGAAGTACTCGTAATGGTGATGCGCAAGCACCAGAGATATTTCCCCGTGGAAAACGCCGACGGTTCGTTAAAGCCGCACTTCATCACCTTTGCCAACGGACCGTGCGACGTCGGCGTCGTCAAGCACGGTAACGAAGCCGTGCTTCGAGCGCGTTACGAGGACGCCAAGTTTTTTTATGAATCCGATTTGAAGAAGACCTTGGCCGAGTTCAAGCCGGAGCTCAGCGGAATCACGTTCCAACAAGAGCTAGGGAACATGCTGGACAAGACGGGTCGCGTCGAGGCGCTCGTGGAGGACGTCGCCAAGGCGCTCGGTTTCGGCGCCGACGTCGTCGGTACCGCCGCGGTCGCTGCGGGTTTGGCGCGCGCGGATTTAGCGACGTCGATGGTGATGGAGCTCACCGCCTTGGCTGGGACGATGGGTCGACACTACGCGCAAAAGGAGGGACTACCGGCGGATGTGAGCGAAGCCATCTTCGAGGCGTGCCTGCCGAGAAGCGCCGGCGACGTCCTTCCCGCCACCCCGGCCGGGATCACCGTCGCGGTCGCCGATCGTTTGGACACTCTCGTCGGCTTATTCGCCGTCGTCGGTGGCCCCAAGTCATCGGCTGATCCGTTCGGATTGCGCCGAGCCGCGTACGGGTTGGTGCAAACGTTGGTCAACTCGGGAGCGACGAGCGACTTGCGCGCGCTCATCGAATTAGCCGCCGCCAGGCAACCGGTCGACGTGTCGAGCGAGTGCATGGATGAGTGCATTACGTTTATCACGCGTCGTCTCGAACAGCTGTTCATCGACGCTGGGAACGACGTCGAATGCGTGAGAGCCGTGTTGAAGGAACGCGGAGGCAACCCGGCGTTGGCGAGCGCGTCCATCTCGGAGTTGGTTTCGGCGGACGCAAAGTCGCTCGAAACGTGCATGCGCGTGCTCAGCCGACCGACGCGATTGGTTCGAGGTAAAATGGACGCCGACGCCAATTTGAACATCAACGAAGCGAGCTTCGAATGCGACGAGGAGCGTGCGTTGTACGCCGCGTACGGCGCCGCTCGCGCCAAAATCACGGATGGGTGTTCCGTGACGGACATGATCGCCGCCATCTGTGAGATGGACGGTGCCGCGACCGCATTCTTTGACAATGTTTTAGTCATGGCGGAAAATCCCGAATTGAAGCGTAATCGAATGGCTCTGTGCGCGGCCGTCGCAAACCTTCCGGCCGGCGTGCTTGATTTCGGCGAGCTTCCGGGCGTATAATTCTGGAACTCTGGATACTCTGATACTTAGCAAAGCGGCGCGCTTGAAAATTTGAATAGTATTATACATCATCATTTTGAACATTACACTTTCTTCGTGTTATAAAGTACAACGCACAACTCGCGTGTGAATTGAATGATATGTGTACACGTGTGCTTGCATCAAATCAGACCGAGCGATTCGGAAACGACGGCGTCGCTCTTCGGCAACTTGTGCACTTCGAGGTTCAAGTCTCCGAAAATTTCAACGTTTTCGTCCGTCTCGTCCCAACTTTTGTTGGGAGATAAGATTCTCGTTCTGGTCACCTCCACGACATCGCCCATCTGTAAAGTGATCGACGCCAAGTCGGAGATGTCAACCGTCTTTTTGTTGACGCGAATGCTTGCCAGTCTGTAGAATTCAGTCGATCGAGCCCCTCCGGGAACCCGTTGGTCGTCAAACTTGAGATCCGCCGCGGTGGCGTGTTGTTTCATCTCACAGACAGCCACGGCGCCGTCCACGACCGTGATGACGTAATTGGGATCGTCCTTGTCGAGGTCGCAGGCGAGGCAGTATTGAGACTCGCTGAACGGGCAGTCGGGTCCGTGAATCGGAAACATGCACGGCGCTAAATCTGCACCGCAATCGACGGCGTTGGCGACGCGCTCCGGGCGAATCTTTTGTTGGTCGTGCAATTCGTTTTGCCAAGTCAACATAAATCGCGCCCATTGAATTTGCTGGTCAACCTTCATGCTAGTGGCGGATTTTTCGTGCTCCTTGTAGCGCCAGTGCGCGGCGAGTCCGTACTCGGCTGTGCGATGCATCGACGCCGTTCGCACTTGGATCTCAAAAGTGTTGCCATCTTTATCCTGGACGACTGAATGAAGCGATTGGTAACCGTTTTGCTTTGGGTGTGAGATGTAATCCTTGCTTCTGCCCTCCACCGGCTGAAAGAGCGTGTACGCCACGTCGAGCGTCTCTCGGCATAGTCGCTCGGATTCCTCATCCGTTTCACCGTCAGCGACGATGATGCGAAGGGCACGAAGGTCCATGATGTCCTCGACGTTTTTATCTTTCGCCACCATCTTCTTGTAAACTGAATACACAGACTTTTGACGTCCACACAAATCGACGACTTGGGCTTGACGAGACAAGAGCACCTCGTCCAACTTTGTCAGGGCGGCCACGATGGACTCGCGCGAATCGAGCGTCTGCGATAACTCTGCGTACGCTTGCGGGTTCATCCACTTAAACGCTAAATCTTCGAGCTCGTTCTTGACGCTGAAGATGCCCAAGCGCGCGGCCAAAGGAGCGTAAATGCTCAAGGTTTCGTCCGCAAAGGCGCGTTGCTGCGACTGCGGCGCCGTCGACAAACTTCGCATCTTAATCAGACGCGCGGCGAGCTTGACGATGACGACGCGAGCGTCCGTCATGGCGAGTAACATCGCGCGGAACTGCGCGCGCTCGTCGTAGTCGAGCGATCTGCCAGACGCGCGATGAAGCTTGGACACGCGATGCACTCGCGACACGTCCCGCACCAAATCGACAATCTCTTCAGAGAATTTCGCGCGCAAGTCGGCGGTTCCGCTCGACGTCACGTCCAGCGTGTCGTGAAGTAATCCAACCGCGACCGTTTTGGCGTCCATACCGAGCTTCGCGAGCGTGATGGCGGTCTCGATGCAGTGTTCGAAATGCGGTCCGAGACCCGGCCCCGCGTGCGACTTGGCGGTAAACCTGAAAGCCTCACGCACCGTCGGCTCAGCGAAGACCTCCGGCACCGCCGCCATCAATCGCTGGTACGCATCGCTATCGAAAACGTCGCACGTGAAATCTCCCGCCAACTCGGCGCGAAGCATACCGATGGGCGGTTTTTCCGCCGAACGTCGCTCCGCCTCCTTCCCGCCCACCTCAAATCCAATCTTCACCTTGGCCGGTTCACTGCTCGTCGTTCGCGTCAACGGCGGATTCACCGCCGTTCGACTCGCCGGCGACACCGACGAGAGCGCCGGCGACGCGCCCGCCACCCACGACGACGACCTGGACGATCCCGCGCGCGACCGCGGCGTCGCCGGCGACGTCCCGAACGCGCGTCCGTTCGCCGACGACATCCCCGTCACCGCCCCACCCCGCTCGCTCATCTCTCGCGGCGACGTCGCGCTCTCCAACGGGGACTTTCGCACGCCCGGAGACGACCCGTACGCCGCGTACATGACGACGGAGGAATGAATGGACGCTGCGTCTCTCTCTTTCCACGAGTCCCGACTCACCGATACCCCCCCTTCGATCGAAAGGGTGCCCAGTGACCGTTCAAACGCCCCGCGTCCCCTCGCCGGTCGACCGCGCGCGGGCCGGTCGTTGACCCTCGCGTTCGCCGCTCGACGTCGACGTCGACCGCGCGCGCGTCGATCGAGGCGCGCGCTCGCGTCTCAAATATATTCGTGTACTCGACGACGCGCGGACTCGACGCGCGTCTCGACTCGACGCGCGCGCACGATGAATCTACGAATCGATGCCGCTGGATGCGATGCGTCCGCGCGTCTCCCGTCGGTGCGTCCGATGCGCGACCGAACGATCGACCGAACGACGCCGGTCTCGCGCGCGTCTCGCGCGACGCACGGACGAAAACTTTATACGCCCGCGCGCGCGTTCGCACACGACAAAAACGCCGCGTCGGTCGTCGACGGCGTCGACGCGAGGTCGCCGCTCGGTGGAGATTAATGCCGTCTCCATCGTCCCGCGCGCGCGTCTTCACCGATCGGGCCGACGTGCGGACTCCCGACGGGTCATGACTCCAGATGACCCCTCTCGATCGACGACTCCCGGGGGGGGCTTTTTCGGCGGGAAAAGGTGAGAGATATTTTTGAAATTTCCCGCAATGTGATTGGTCGGTGCGGAGGCGCGCGCGACGGGTGGTGTCCGTCGGTGTGCGTCTCTTCGACGCGACGTCGGGGCGTTTCGAGCGCGCGGTGATGCGTTCGATGGATGATGAGGATGATGATGAGGATGATGATACAAGAAGGTGTGCGGTCGGTCGTGTTCGTTCGAAGATCGTTCGTTCGGGCGCGAGAGGGCGAAGGGCGCGTCACGGCGGGCGAGACGCGCCGGCGGCGGCGCCGGAGGAACAGACGCGAGCGACGCTCTCGAAACGCTTGGCGGCGCGGAAAAAGGCACGTTCGCCATCGCTGGATGAGCGTTCAGCGCACCGTTCCAACGCGTGGACGGCGATGAGAGCGACGACGTCTTTCGGGTCCAACTCGCCGTCGCTCGTTCTCGCCGCGGCGGCGCCCTCGAGCGCGATTCTGGCGCGTTCGGTCGCCTCGCGCTGCGCGCGCGCGATATCGTTGAGCTGTTTACTCGGTGATTTGGACAGCAGCGATTCGACGTGCGCGGCGACCGACGCGCACGCCGCTTTTGCGGCGGCGCGCCGTTCGTTCGCCGCGCGCCGCGGCGGCGGCGTACTCGGCGAAGACTCGCGCATCTTTCGCTCGTTTTCGAGCATCTCCAGAGCTCTGCGCTCGCCCTCGCGCGCATCCTTGACTAATTCTACTTCTTTGACTAATTTTGCGTTCAACTCATCGAAATCATTCGCCGCCGCGGCGATGTATTTTTCCACCCGTCGCAACTGTTCCTCTAATCTACGCGCGCGCGCCTTGGCTCGCTTCGCCTCCCGTCGCTCTCTGTCCGCCCGAACGATCGATACGACCGTCTTGATCGCCCATCTCCATCGAGCGCGCGTTTGATCCGCGTGCGCTTCACCCAGCGCGAGCATCAAGTCGCGCACGTCTCGCGTCAACGCGCCGACGTCTTCGTCGAAGGTCCGCATCTGCTCCCGAGCGAACGCCACCACCGCCTGTTCGCGCTCGATCGCCGCGTCGCGCTCGACCAAGAGCGCGATGGCGCTGTGCGTGGCGTTTGCATCGATCGCGCACCGCGTCTCCGCATCCGACGTCGACACCGCGAGCGCGCTCGAACGATCGTCGTCGTCGTCGTCTCGAGCTCGACGCCTCGTCGACGGCGCGAATCGACTGACCGGGGACGCGAAGAGCGCGCACGACGTCGAGTCCTCCGTCGCGTCGTCGGCGTTCACGTCGTCGGTCACGTTGAGCGACAGCGACGCCAGCGCGGGTCGCTCGCACGACGCCATCGCGGCGGCGATGTGACGCCCGACGGGCTCGTCGCCGACGGTTGTTCCCCCTGGTTTCAAACCGTCGAGACGCGAGTCACCCGAATGGGGACGTCGCGACGCCATCGTCGCCGGAAATGAGCGCGGCGATCAATGAAATCACGCTCGGATCGGTCAGGAGCGAACTGAGGATGGTGTTTCCCGTGAGCGTCGTCAACAGCGATTCCGGTTCCGCGCCGAAGAGCGCCGCGACCGAGGCGGCTCGGGCGAGACGGTCGCGCATGATGCTCGCGCGAACGGCGGATTCGGCGTCGTCGGACGACGTCGACGCATATTGTGAATTGGTCCGATCGACGTCGGTGAACCCGTCGAAGGATGCCGACTCGACTCTGGGCGCGGCGCTCGGGAACGTCTCGAGGCTGGAAAAGAGACTCGTCGCGGCGGCGCTCGAATCCGCGCCGCCCGCGGCTTGCGCGCTGACCTCGACCTGAGACGCGCCATCGGCACGATGAAGGGCGGACCACACCGTGTCGATGACTTTTGCGTCGGTTCCAGATAGCAGCGCTCGTCTCCCGCGCGCGAAAGGCTGCGTCGAGTGGTGTTCTAGCGTGGTGCGCGCGGAGTCGAAACCGTGTATTCGAATCGCGGAAGCACCGCACACAGAGACCAACATCCAACAAGAGACGATGACGATGGCCTTTCTTGTCATCGTCGTGATTCTCAGCGTTCTGAGTCTCGAACTGCGGACGCAGATCCGCCGCGAACGCGGGTTGGGACGAGAAAAACGTTTTGTCTGTTTGCATCCTCGGACACACAAACTATTTTTTGTCGTGACGAGGCGGAAGACACGGCGCAGTGGCGGAAGAAGCGCACACGCGTGGTGAAGCATGTTCGGTCCTCAGCTCTGGAGACTCGGTTTTAGACCTCACGCGTCGCGTCTCGTCGTCGTCGTCGTAGCAGTCGTCGTCCTCGTCGCTCCAATGCTTTGTTCGGCGCGGGCAACTGAAGAACGAGTTCCCAATCCTCAGATGAGCCACGGAAGAAGTCTAAAGCAAATACTCGCACCAGTCAGGTATAGCTTGGTACCGTTTCGAGACGCGCTGTATAATCTCGGGGAGGCGATAGTCGACCTCGCACTCATCCCCAAACAGCTCGAGTGGGTCGACGCCATCAACGCTCGCGTCCGAGAACACGCTGACGATGAGGCGTACGGCGAAACGACCAACGATTACGGCGCGATGGATTACACCTACGATGCGTTAGCCGGTGAGACGTAGAGAGAGTCGAGTAATTTAACGCCGAGCCTTTTTTACATATCGTCTCGAATCAATTTTATCCTAAATTCACCACCTCTGGGCGAAATGATTTATGTCTACGTGTCCTCCTCCGCGGCGCGCTCGCACTGAAACAATGATAATATTGCTGACGAAATGTCGTCGCTTACTCCTTTTGCACTTCGAGGGAGAACGTGCACTGAGCCTGCTTGTGGAACTTGGCGCCGACTTCGTACGTGCCGACGGTGGAAATCTCCGGAACGTCGAAGCACTTCTTGTCCAACTCCTTACCAGTTTGGCCCTTGATCGCATCAACGACATCGGCAGCCGTGACAGAGCCGAAAATTTTGCCGTCTTCACCCACAGTCTTCTTCACGACGAACTTGCCGATCGTCGTGAGCGCCGTCGTGAGCGCCTTCGCATCTTGCACCTCCTTCGCCTTGGCGGCAGCCGCGGCCGCAGCCTTCTCTTCGAACTCGGCCATCAATTCCGCGCTCACCTTGGTCGCCAAACCTTGCGGCTCGAGGTAAGAACGGAAGAAACCGTGGGACACCTCAACCATGTCGCCTTCTTGACCGACATCGGACGTCTTGAGAAGGACAGCCTTGGTCTTCTTCACGACTCTCTTGTTAGCCTCGACGACGAGACCGACGCGGCCGCTGGATCGCGGAAGCGAGGCCGTCGTCTTGGAAACCTACACCGTGTTAAACGTCGACGTTCTGGTCAGTCGCCGCATTCTCAGGAAAGAAACGTCGTCTCGCACGAACGCTCGCCCGAAAGACCTAACCCCCCACACCCTGTGCGCATCACACCCGCCGCGTGTCGCCGCCGCTCGACTCGACGTCGGTCCGAGCGTCCGCGCGGTCGTCGGAATTAAAATATTCACGACGATACCACCGCGCTCGGATTGAGTCTGACCGCGCCAACCCCCTTCACTCGCGCATCGATGCTCCGCGCGACGCTCGACAAACCCTCAAGCGAACCCATCGGTGGATTCGAGCGCTTCGAGCGACCGAGCGACGCGACGCGCGACGCTCGGCGACGCGCGCGCGGCGATAAAGTTTTCACGCACCTGGTTCGGCTTGAACGCCCGAAGGCTCGCGTACGTGGGCGCGTTGACGGTGAACATCGTGCGACAAGGAATGGCGTCTCGACGTGACGTCGGCTGTCGTGTGCGTGAGGCGCTTCGTATGAGAGTTTTCTCGTACTGTGGATCATTTTCGCCAAAGTAAGAAGAGAATTGTCGAGAGGAGGAGGAGGAGCGCGGCGAGGACGCGCCTCGACGACGACGAAGACGACGACGACGACTCGGCGCGAGACTCCGCTCGCTCGGTGTCGCGCTCACCGACTCGTTCACGTCGTTTCAAAATCTCGCGGTGGACGTACGCCGCGAGCGCATCCGCCGTGGGACATTCAAAGGCGGCGGCGAGGGGCAGCGTCAGAGCGAAGTCGTTTTGTATCGCCGCTCGGAGCTCCGCGGCGGAGAGCGAATCCATACCCATCTCTGAGAGGAATTCGGCGCCTGAGACGTTTTCTGAGCCGACTATCCGCGCGCATTCAGATTTGATCTTGGCTTGGATCGATTCGAGCGACACGGCGCGCTCGGTCGGTTTTTTCAGAGCTCTCGAGGCGCCTTTGGTCGACGCGGTCGTTTTCCGCGACCCGACCGCTCGATTAAACGGTTTCTTGAAAACGGCTCCGAAGATGCGAGAATTGTTCAAGAGAAAGTTTCCGTCGCACGTGACTCCTTGATGAGAAAAGTGTCGTGGAGAATCGCCCTCGGTAGTCCTGTAGCGCTCGCATGCTCGTAAGACGCCCGGCCCGTGACTCGTTGCTCGAACGGACAACGCGCTCTCCAGGCAGCATGGATCTATTCTGTATTCTAGATACGCTTTCATTCTCGACTCATTCAAACGCAACATGACGGTGGAGGCACTCGTCCGTTTCTTTCGCGATAGCCATCCTGCTCGTCGAGAGATGCAGTCGTCGCCACCAAAAGTTGAGGTACTCGCGAGCAAGCATCGCATGTGTGGATTGCGTTCATCGCGATATATCTCGACTGAACCCGACTGTGCGTTGATCGCGATTGTAAACAGCTGGATACCGTTTGTGAGCAAAGGTAAGGCTGTGAATACAGCCGCATCACACGCGACGGAGTCGCACGAAAACAGTCTGGAAGCCGCGTTTGCCAATTCTAGAAAGCCAGAGCTCGGGAATAACGACTCGCGCGACTCTTTGGACTCGTAGCCGAGCAAATGACCGTGGAGTCGCGGCTCGACACAAACTGTGAAGTGCATTCGATCGTCGCGCGAGCCGTCGAACGTTCGAAGATGTGCATATATTTTTGGAAGTGGCCAAAATCGAGCTCTCGAGAAGAGCGCTCTGTATTGACCTCCCAAGGAAACATCTCTAGAAACAAGACGCAGTATCGCATTCGCATTCGTGCCCTGAAACGCAAAGCCAGAGATGGATTTTAGTGTGGAATCGTTTGTACAGAATTGTCTCGGCGTGTGCGCGACAGCCTTTGACGTTTTCAGGAAAACCCCCTCGAGATGTGGCGACATCAAGCGCAAGTGGAGAATCAACGACGTGCTCGACTTGGCGAGTTTCTGCGTCTCATGAATTATTGAGACGATACCCGCCGCCGTTTCCGCGTGACCGACGTGCGACTTTACCGCTTCGAGCACGGGTGCGCGTTCTTCTTCACCCCGTTCCAATACGCTCACGGCGGCGCCGACCTCAATCGGGTCGCCGAGAGCGGTACCCGTGCCGTGGAGTTGAAGTACGCCGATGCTGCTCGTCGTCACGCCGGCGGCGGACGCCGCTGTACGAATGACTACTTTTTGCGTGGGTCCGTTCGGGGCAGTCAATGACGAGCTGCGACCATCTTGATTTACCGCCGTACCGGCTACAACAACATCATGCATGTTCATCATTTCATCTTCACTCAACGTATCCATCGCGAGAACTCCCCGCGCTTCAGCGCGCACGTAACCATCCGCACAGGAGTCTAATGTTTTACATCGGCCATCGGGTGCGATCATTCCCGAGGAATGAAACACGCCGGTGATGTGTTCACTGAGAATGGCTTGCACTCCGCACGAGAGGGCGCGCGCCATCTCGCCACTCTTCATACCGGACGCTGCGGTATGGGTCGTGACGATTGAACTTGAGCAAGCCGTATCGACACTGACAGATGGCCCTCTAAAGTTGAAGACGTAGGAAATCCGACCGGCGGCGACGTTGAGCGATGTGCCACTCACCAAGTAAGGATGGAGGACTGGCTCGTACCGACGCAGCACTTCGTCGGCGTAATCGCAGGACGCGATTCCCACGTAAACTCCGGTGCATGATGTCGCGGCATCGAGAACGTCACCGTGTGAATGAGCGCTGCCGGCAGTCGATTGCAGAGTCCCCTCAAGTAATGATCGCTGCTGTACGTCCATGTAGAGTGCTTCGAGCGTAGAAATCCCGAAGGTGTGTAAATCAAAGAGGAGATAATTTGAAACAAAACCACTGAAGGGTGCAATGTGTAAATTGTAACCGATCACGCGATTAGAATGATGCTCTTGTGCTGCGTCTTGATAAAAGTCGTGGTTCCATCGATGAAACGGAACGCACCGAATACCGTCTGCGTCGGGTGGACGTGGGGCGACAACGTCAAAGTTTCGAATAACAACAGCTCTTGCTGGAGGTGCCGCCGCAACACTCGAATGAGATGATTTCTTTTTTGTAACTGTGACTGCTCCGATTTCGTCAGCGACGAATGCGGCCAAGTCTCGTACGGTTGGGAAATCGAACGCTGCAGTCGGAGGGAGGTCTATCTCAAACTCGTCTTCGATCCTTTGTTTCATCTCCTGACCCGAAAGACTATCAAGACCCGCATCCATGAGAGGTTCATTTTCTTCTATATCGCGACCGATCACGCTACTAGTTATCTCCTGCACGCGAGCTTTGACGTGAGCGATCGTCACCCCGGAGTCATTTTCTACCACAACTTCTTCCGCGCCGCTACCCCCCACTTCCCCGAAGACGTAATCTGCTAAGGCGGCAACCGAAGGGAAGTCAAACGCCGCCGTGACCGGAAGTTCAATCTCAAACTCTTCTTCTATCTGAGATTTCATCTCTTGACCGCTCAACGAGTCCAATCCGGCATCCATGAGTGGTTCTTCGAACGAAACCTCTCTGCCGATGACTCGATCCGCGATGTTCTTGATTTTCGCTCGAACATCAGAAATCGATCGAGCCCCAGCGTGCGTCCTCGCCTTTGTTTTCTTCGTCGACGATTTTTCCCTCTTTTTTCGCTTTACCGCGAGATCACGGTACACTCTCGGAATGATGGGCATGTTCTCTACGAATTTCTTAAAGTCGTACGGTGTCGCGACGACGTTCGCGATGGCCCATTGCGACATGACGCGACTTAATACTTGCATTCCTAGCTGCGGCGTGACGATACCGAAACCCATAGATTCGACCCTTTTCAGCACTTTTTTGTTCGCCATGCCCTCGTTTGACCATGCTCCCCACTGGATTGAGCTCATAGAGTATCCTCGGAATCTTCTGGAGCACGCGATGGAATCCAAACACGCGTTTGCGGCTGAGTAATTCGACTGCCCGCTAGAGCCAGTCAATGCGGCAATGGAAGAACATTGAACGATACGCCCTAGTACTGTAATAGTCGAGGTGTATTGCTCCACTTTGTACCAAGAGTCAACTTTCGCACAGACGACGAGGCGCACGGTGCGCTCCGTGTGTTTACGGAGTGACATGTCCTTCAAAATACCCGACGCGTGCATGATTTCATCGTATTTTTTGTATATCAAGGTCGAGCTCACGTCTTCCATAAAGCTCGAATCGCACTTAAACACAAAAACGTTCGTGAGATTCGCTCCATCGAATGTTTTACTTCGACCGCTCCGACCGAGTAGTTGTAAATTCACTCGGTTTTCGACGTCGGCGTCTACGTGTTCGCTGTATCCTTTGCCAATCGCGCCCAAACCACCGGTGATGAGCACGTTGCGATTTGTTCCGCGCGGTCTCGTCGATATCGGACGTACCGATCGGAGCGACTTTTTCGCGACGGTACGGCTTGCAAAGTGTAACCGAGACTCATACGTCATGTTGCCAGACACGATGACGTCGTACGACTCGCCGACGAACTGCAGAGATGCTTTCGCGGCTTCGACGTAACGAGTTCGCGTCTTGTCGAAACGGACACTCTCTGTGCGAAGTTGCTTTATCTCTTGCCCTACTGTTCTAGCGAGTCCGTGAATCGCATCGATGTTTTCCGTTCGTATGCTATTGATGTTGATTCCAGACGCCGTGTTGCATTGGACAGAACTCATGGTGGCGAGCACGGCGTCACTCGTCGAGGACACGAGCACTCTCGTCTTTTGTACCGTGCTCGGAACGCACGGATAACTCGCGAGCCAGAAGAGTTCATACAAGGTTCTCTGTCCTTTGATGACTTCTTTCGCGTGCCCGCGTCGCATGGCTTTGAGTTGAAGGCCGAAGACGTTCACTCGTTCAAGCCAATAACTATTCGTGAAACCGTATGCTCTCGCCAATAACAGCCGTTTCTTGTCGTCTATTTTGTTAGAAGCGTACGCTCGAACACCGACGGGAATTTTCAACTGCTCTGAAACGCCGGCGTTCATGACGGCTCCGAGTTGCAACGAATTGTCCAAACAACCAGGATTGACGACGTAATCTAAGTGTCGGTCGGTGTCGAGAGCGCGAATCAAACCATACGCGCACCGATGACGCACTTTCTCACCAAAAGTAAAGTGAGTCGTCGGCGTGTAGACGTTTTTCACACCCGGACGAATGAAACAATTCATGAAGACTGCATTTCCAACGCCGTTTTGCATATCTAGACGGCCACTAGTTGAAAGAACTTTGACCTCAAGCAATGTGCTCCGCGTCGTAGACATCTGTAACGGCACGGGCACGCTTGAGTTTAACACCACGAAGTTTGAGACCTCCATAGCGCGCGCTAAACCACCGGCGAGCTCTTGAAAACCAGCCCCGGGATAGAGCACCATGTCGAGGACACAGTGATGGAGCAAATGGGTGTGCATCCGCGAATCTACGCGCGCGACGAAATACAACGCACTCTCGCGTCTCTTCGAGAAGGAGCCCAGCTGGGGGTGTAAAATCGGCAGAGGATAGAAGCGCTCGTCTTCAAATGCGAGACTTGTGGTGGAATGCATGGAAACATCTTCGTCTTTGTGAACGTTCTGGATCGTGTTGGCGTTCGTTCCTTGAAACGCAAACGAACTTACTCCTGCCAGTTTCGCGTGACGCGCCAATTCTTGGCGCGGCACCGAGACGAATTCATTTTTCCCAATGATTGATGCGATGTGCGGATTCAAGGATCGCAAGTGAAGTATCTTTTGCACGATATCATGTACCAGCGAAATGCTGGGTTGCATCAGCGCCACCATGCCGCTCGCAGTTTCAGTGTGTCCGACAGCGGACTTCATGGCTTCCAACACCAAGGGGTCCATGTTTCGTCTACGAAGTACCGCGGCTGTCGCTCCAACTTCGATCGGGTCTCCCAGAGGTGTTCCCGTTCCGTGCATTTGGAGTTTTTCGACTTCAGCACCACTCACGCCCGACGCCTTCAACGCGTGTCGCATCACGGCTTGTTGCGAAGGCCCGTTCGGAGCCGTCAGCGAGCTCGATCGTCCATCTTGATTTATCGAGCTTCCAATAATCGCCACCCCTGACGTTCTCGAGTTAGCATCCATGCGGTGCACTAAAAACACCCCTCGTGCCTCGCCCCGCACGTAACCATCCGCCGCGGCGTCCAACGTCTTACACCGACCGGACGGAGATAACATTCCACTACTGTAGAAAATACTCGTCACCCCCGGTCCTAAAATGGAAATCACGCCACAAATGTGCGCCGAAGTGCAGTCACCCTGACCGAGACCCTCTACCGTAAGATGCGTCGCTACAATTGACGACGAACACGCGGTATCCATGGAAAAGCACGGTCCTCTCAAACCAAACAAAAACGATACTCTCCCCGCCGCCACGCTCAGCGTGTTCCCTGTGGCAATCCAAGGATTCGTCGTCTGATGCCAAAAGTGGTCGAGCACCTCAACTTGATACTGCATCGATGATATAGCGACGTAGACCCCGCATGCGTCGCCCTCTAATCCATCTTCTTGCATATCATTTCCGCCGAATCTCGTCACGGCGACGCCTTCCAAGATTGATCGTTGTTGCACGTCCATGAGGAGCGTCTCGATCGACGCGATACCGAAGAGCGACGCGTCGAACAATTCATATCCTATCAAGAAGCCACTGAACGATGGAATGAGAAGTTGTTCTCTCTCCCACCACCAATTTGCGTCCCAGCGATGCGCTGGAATGCGTGTGATGCCATCACCGCTATGCGCTGGAACGAGAAGTTGGGCGTTTGAGATGTGCGCGACGACGTCTGAATACTGCTTTGATTTACTCGTCGAAACGTTCGAGTCGTCAGAGATGAAGTTCTGAGTATTGTGAGAGATGTAGGCACTCAGCGTTTCAATCGTAGGGTAATCGTAAGCCACTGTGACTGGCACTTCAATACCAAACACGCCGTCGAGCTCATTTTTCAATTCGCTAGCGGCGTGCGAATCTAATCCCGCTTCCATGAGCGGTGCGTTCAGGGGGATGTCACGCCCCACGAGTTGATGAATGATAGAGCAGACTGTTGATTGTACCTCTTGTACCGTTTTCTGAGATGTTAACTGAGAGGGTTTCGGCGTCGCCGCAGTTGAGGTTTGATTTTGCTTGCGGGAATGGGCTCTGACCACGTCTGCAAAAATTTCAAAAGCTGGTAGCGCTTTCGAGATGCGTTGCCAGTTGAAGGGGCTTACGGCGAGATCGCGGCGAATCGGTAGCGTAAACGCCGCGCGAATTATTTTAACGCCGGTGCGCGGATCCAAGGCTCCGGCACCGATGCGTTCAAGTCTTCGCACTATGAGGACATCCCGCGCCGCCATGCCTATATCTGCCCATCCACCCCATTGTACGCTCGTTTCGGGCGCGCCGAAGCGACGTCGATTTCTTGACTCGGCATCGAGCATTGCGTTCGCCGCGGCGTAATTCGCCTGTCCAGGATTACCAGTCAACGCAGCTATCGATGAACAGTTCAATGTTCCATGCAAGCATTTCATTGGACTCCCTTGGCGAATCCTCTTTGCGGCTATGGTTTCAAAAATCGTTCTGACGGTTTGGTTGGGCAACAATGCGTCTTGCAACGCGCCAGCCGCGTGAAAGACGTAGTGTGCAGATTGATCTACACACCAGATGGGATCGTCAAATGTTAGCTCTGGATCCGATGAATCACGTTTAGAAGCAACGACGAGTGATTCTCGCCAATCGATACGCGTGTTAGCCCGACCCTTTCTCGAGAGAAGTGCGACGGACCAATTGTTGCGCGAAAGCTCGCGCATGGTCACCATACCGACCGCTCCTAGACCTCCAGTGATGATCACGAAATCTTTACGATTATTTTCAGCGTGCAAAAAGTGGCTCATTCCACACCTCGAACTTTGGAACTTGTGCTCTTTTTCCACTGGATTTGCCACGTGTCGCAATCTCGTCTCCGAAATGACGAGAGCGTCAATGCGCGCCTCGTGTAAGACACCCGGGACCTGCGCAACCGGCAAATTGTTGGCGTCTTTGGTGCGTAACGAGCTTAGCCATATACTCTTGAATTGTACATTTCGCATTTCTTGCGCCGCTGTGCGTAAAACAGCGCGTCCCGCCTCTGACGTCGAGTCCGAGCCACCCTCTAACGCCACCGAATCGACGTGGCACATCAAATTTTGCATAGTTTCAATCGTGCCGGCGATACTTTGACTGAAACGATTCTCTACGAGTGGTTGCATATATTTTCTATCACTTGCCTGCACACTGGTCACCACGAACTGCTTCACTTCGTATGCATGCTTGAAGATTCCAGCTTTGGAGCTGGTTTTCGGCGCCACCTTGCGAAGAGTCTTCACTCGCAACTCTATGAATTGTGCCCCGTGCAACCTGTGATTTTTGCCATAAACTGACGCCATTGTAGATGAAAATAATGACTTTGAGGTGGAAAAGTACGCTCCCGAGCCGACCGGTACTTTTATTTGAGTGTTTCCCATATCTTTCACCGCGGCTAATTGCAAGGCGTTGTCCAACATCGCGGGGTGAGCTGTGTAACCCAGGTGTTCATCGCGTGATCTGGGTAACAGCGCAAAGCAAGTGGCTGTCGCATCTGTTTTCAGTCCAAAGTCACACCGTAACTTTGCGTGTACACGTCTCTGAGCGCGACGTCGCATGACGCGAGCCTGCGTGTGAGTTACGAAATTCGAGGACAACATCACTTTTCCACTCAGAGATTCAAGCGTCACCTCAAATGTCGTCACCGCATCTGTGCTCATGGAAAGAGGAGCGGGGAAGATTGAATCCACTATAGCGCAATCAATTTTTAACGCCAAACGACAGGAAGCTGCACATATCTCTTGAAAGCCAGCGCCGGGATATAACGCTTGATCGTTGACGATGTGATCGAGCAAGTGATCGTGCCAGCGAGGGTTGATTTTACCGGAAATCTGTATCTTGCCGGGATCGGGGTCGTTTGAGACTACGTATAGTTGCGGATGGAGAACAGGTAAAGGCCAAGTCTCAGTGCGCTCAAATAATACATCGAGTCGATGATTGTGTTCAGCACCAAAACCACCAAAGTTTGAGCTCTGTATGGCGTGCGCGTTCGTGCCTTGGAAGGCGAACGCCGAAACGCCGACATTATGCCCTCGACTGTATGTGACTTGTCGCGGGATGATTCGCGCACCTGTGGCACCTGTGCTGAGCGCCGAAGTACAATGAAGATTGACTGTCCGCAAGTGTAGGATGGGTTGTAAATTTTGCAAGACGATCATTTTGTAAGCATGAACCATTGATACGAGGCCAGCCGCAGTTTCACAGTGACCGATGTGAGATTTTGTGGCGACAAATGATAAAGACAGTGCATCCCTCAGCGCTGATATCGCCGCCGTCAATTCAATTGGATCTCCGAGCGCCGTCCCCGTACCGTGCATGGAAACGCCAGAGATGTCGCTACTCGAAAGCAATGCTTGAGAGAGAGCTGTGCGCACGACTGCTTGTTGTGAAGGTCCGTTTGGTGCCGTTAGTGACGCGCTTCTACCATCCTGATTTACGGTTGCACCCGAGAGGAAAACTCCTCGAAAACTCCTGGAACTTGTCGCTTCCAGAGCCATGACGCCAGCCGCTTCGCCCTCAATAAAACCATCCGCACTTTCGTCCAGAGTTTTGCATCTGCAATCTAGCGATAACATGCTCGCGTAATGACGATCAATTGTACCTTTGGCCGAAATCATGAGTACGACGCCGCACGCGAGCGCCATGACTTGATCAGGTTGACCGTCAAGTGCGTTGCACGCGAGCGAGCAGGCAACGAGCGAAGCAGAGCACGCGGTGTCAACACTCAACGATGCGCCGTTCAATGAAAACGTGTAACTGATCCGTCCTGCAGCAACACTCGGTAAGTTTCCAGTACCCATACTGTTGTGAAGCGATCCCCAGTGGCTATGTAAAACTTGTTTGTATTCGGATGACGTGATGCCAACAAAAACACTGCACAAATTACGTGCGCTCATCTTATTTGCGAGAGGATACGACGCTTCTAATAGCATGCGCTGTTGTGGATCTAGAAGGAGTGCTTCCACCTCTGCAATGCCAAATAACGCAGCGTCAAACATGGTGCATTGTTCAAAAAAACCAGCTGAGAGCGGAAACATGTTTTGAAAAACGTCCAGCCAGTACTCGTTGTCCCATCTCCACCGGTTTGTGCGCGAAATGGCGTCAATCGGTAAATCACTGTGTGCACTAGTTTGCAATTGGTGACCCACGATCATTTTGCGACAACGAAGAGTTGACGCGACAGTGGACTTTTGCGGTACATCCGTCCTTGACGGCGTCACGTGCAGGGCGGACGCGATGTAATCCGTCAGCGTCTTGATTGTTGGAAAATCATACGCCAGTGTCACCGGTGAGCTTATACCGAATTCATTATCAATCTCCATCTTCAAGTCATTCGCAAGTAGCGAGTCCAAACCTAACGAAGCCATTGATGTATAATCATCCGCATCGCTGCCAAACAGCGTTTTGATCAAGCGACGGATTCGAACCTGTACCTCATCCTCACTAATTTCAACGTTAGAAGTAGATTTACACGTCAGAATTGGCAACACGTGACGCAGAAGGTTCGATCTAGGCGCCGTGCTCGACATTTTCAACCAATCGAATGGGCTCACCACGAGCGACGTAGGGGACCATCCAGCGAATAAGTGAGCGATGACGCCGAGACCAACGCGTGGGTCAATAGAACCGTAACCAATCGCTTCGATATGTCTGATGTATGCGTTTTTACGAGATGCCATCCCGATTTCGCGCCATGCACCCCACTGCACGTTCGCCTGCGCCGCACCTTCGTGAGCGTGCTTTTTGTACACGAGGCAGTCGACGACGGCGTTCGCGGCGCCATAGTTACACTGTCCGATCGATCCAAATAGTGATGCGATGGAACTAAAAGTCACGGAACTTTGAACGGCATGCAAGAACCCCGTGGCGCTGTCAATATTCTGGAAAGCGTCAACTTTTGCTGCAAAAACTCTCTTTACGCCGGAATGATGTTGACTCGAGACGAAGTCATCTTGAATCATGCCACTCGCGTGTAAAACGTGGCTCAGAGGAGATGTCATCGATTGTATGACGTACCTAATATTCTCACGTCTCGCAGATTCGTACTTACACGTGGTCATGACGTGATTATGTGGCATCACTTGAATGTCGCCTCGTTCAATTCGAGCGTCAAAGGTCCTTCGGCCCGTGCGTCCGAGAAGGTACATGTGTATTGTACCTTGGTTTGACAGCATATTTTTCGCCGTGGCATAGCCGATTCCTCCCGTTCCTCCAGAGATCAAAACGGAACGCGATGTCTCGCGCGAAGGTACTCGAGAAGGAATCTGCCGGACGGGAAGAAGACGCTGTTCGTACACAGTCCGATTGATGGTTTTCGTTTCACGCGCGGAGCCCGCCGGTGCGTCCAGATCCAGTTGCCAGGCTGCGTTCTCGGTCAAGTATTGCGACTGAGTGTACTCACATTGCGAGCTCGCAAATCGCATGTTTGATAGCTCTTGCGCGGCGGTGCGGAGTAACGAGCTCATTGCGTGACCGTCGTCGGAAAACGACGAATGTTCGACACACATACCAGAAATAATACTTTTCACAGTCTTCGACGTTTGCACGCTCATCAGGCTACTGCTCGTCGCATCGCAAGAGTGTCTCGCACTGGTGACTGGCGGATACCAGCAGGCTGATGATTGAAAGGTGTGGTGATAGCGCGTCGCCATCCAGCTCGTCTCGTACAAAAATTGACGGCCCGCCGCGCAATGGTGAGGGAGTCTTCGAGCTCGCCTCACACCGGGCCCAGATAAACTAGCGACGTTTTCGATGACTCCATATGTGCCTGAAAGAGCGATGCGCGGCGTAACCATATGATTCGATGGAAGATTTGAAAGCCGACAAAAGCGAATCGACACCGTAGTGTGCCCTTGCAAATGAATCGCGCCAAGCTGAAATATACTTTCGAGTGACATCGCGCGATCCTCGGAACATGGCTTGGACGAAGCTTTCATGGCCAGACTCTTTTTCCGCATGGCGTTGAAAGGTAAATTTCGTGTTCTCGGGGGATCGGGCGCACGCCGTCCGACACATGTGATCTCAGAATGCGCGTACACCACCGATTTGTCCTCAGCCAATGCTCTCATCCGACCCAGGCGCAAGCCGAGAGAGATATCGAATTCTACCGAACTGTGCGACTCCGGAAGCAGTGGTGATACTAGACTGACGTTTTGCAAACCAGCCACAGTCGTGAGAATCGTTGTACAGGCTTGATGAATCACTTCTACGAAAGTTGAAAGATCAAGTTGTGCGACGACTTGGCGTCCCACGCAAATGTGAAAATGTACCTGTTCATTCGTTCTGTGGAACGTGTGTACACTCCTGTACGCGCGAGGTTGGATCGAACACTGTTTCATATCTCTGTAAAGACCTGCTAATTCGATCGCGTGTGATCCAACTGACCTTTGTATCAATGCGCTTGAGTTTGTACCGCTCATTCCAAAGGCGCTCACGCCGGCGTGCTCAGCACGCTCTGCGCTGACTGCTTGTTTTGATGTTCTACCGTACGCAAAGTGGAGTTGTGAATGTCTGACTGATATTTCCACGATGTACGGATTTAAACATGTCATGTGCGCGATGGGCTCAACTTTGCATCGACGCAATTCCTCCAAGAGGCCGAGCAAACCCATCAACCCAGCCGCACCTTCGGCGTGACCAATCGAAGACTTGACGCTTCCAACGGCGACGAGCGCATAATTCGCACGCGCCCATGTCGAAGCATCGAAAAGCGCGCCAACTTCGATCGGGTCTCCCAACTGCGTTCCGGTGCCATGTAATTCATATGCATCCACTCGATTGACGCTAGAGAAACATGCTTCGACAATCACGGCTGTTTGCGCCGAGCTCCGAGGGGCGAGCAAAGACGATCCGCGCCCATCTTGATTGAAGGCGACGGCGACCAAGCTTTCTTGCCCAGTGTCACAAGTTGAAAAGTAACACGTAGCGACTGCCTCGGCGCGTCCGTAACCATCCGCCGTCGCGTCGAGCGTTTTACACCGACCGTCGGGCGCAAGAGCATTGAGCCGACAAATCATGGAGTGCGTGCGTCGAGATATGATTAAGTTTGTACCTGAGCACGCCGCCATGTCACACTGTGACTTAGATAAAGATCCGTGACCGAGTCCACAGGTCACAAGAGAGGATGAACACGCCGTGTTCACTCCAATCGCCGGTCCAGTCCAATCGCATACAAACGCGATGCGTCCAGCGAGAAAGTCTAAGCCAGAACCAGTCGCGAGAGCGGCATTTGGAAGGGTCACTACGACTGCAAACGATGATAGCAATTCACGGAAATCGTCGTTCCACATGCAGCCGACGAAGACTCCGTTGACTGAGGAATCGGGTACGCGATGCTTCCAATGTGAAGAACCAAGAATCTGCTGAAGTAATAACCGATGCTGCGGATCGATGAACGCAGCTTCAACTGTGTTAATGCCGGAAATGTCTGCATCTTCCATGTAAATGTTTTGAATGGTGTTGGCGAAGCGTACGCTCACAGACGTCAACGGAGACGACGGAAGATCGGACCCGCATACGAAACGATGGTCGACGTCGAAGCGCGTCACCGGCAGCTGAGATTGGGAATCGGTGCCTCTCTGTGGGGAGTTTACGGAATAACTCATGACGTAAACTTTGCAGTCTGTTGGTTTCCGAAGTAACTTGGCGCGTCTTTCCGGGGACGATAGAACAGTCTGACCTTTGCACATGGTTTGGTACAAAGCGTCGATGACGCCGCCTAAATTTGGATGATCGTACATCAGAGTTGAAGGTACATCAGATCCCAGTCGATCGGCGAGCGATCTGGCAAATTGAACAGCCTGTACCGAGTGAATGCCTAACGACGCAAATGCGGTGTCTCTATCAGCGTGCTGATTTGTTGCGAGTGAAAATTCTTCATAAACGACATCCACGAGCTCATCCACGCTCTTTATTTGAACCGAAGAATTACGTGACGATGAACATTGGTTTCTTAATTCACGCTTGAGAATTTTACCGGTGGACGTTTTCGGGAGTGAATCCACGTTAAAGAGTTTTTGTGGACGCTTAAAATCTGCCAGACGAGACGAGCAAAATTTCAAAACATCATCGACCTCAGGCGTCATTCCTGGCAAAGATACGAACGCGGCGTGCACCACCTCACCTAAAAGAACATCGGGCTGAGAGAAGACGGCGCACTCTGCTATACCATCGTGTTGCATCATTACCGACTCCACTTCACTCGCTCGAACGTTCTCGCCTCCGACGACGATCAAATCGCTTATGCGATCGACGATGTTCAACGAGCCGCTCGAATTAACGGTCGCGAGGTCGCCAGTGACGTGCCAGCACTCATTATCTTTTGGTCCTATCGTCAGCCCGCGAACGAGAACTTGACCGATATCGCCATCGTTCCATTCCACAGACGTCATGCTCGTAGTGTCTTTGACCACGCTTACATCGAACAAGGGCATCGGATATCCAGCTCGGCACAGAGACTCTGGATCGTGGGATGTCTCTCCCAAGCTTGTCGCGATTTTCCCGCACGCCTCGGTGCAGCCGTAGTCGGTGAAATACGTACATGTTGGGCACGCATGTTGTAATCGCTGAACCAACGAGGCGGGGATGATGGATCCACCGACGGAAACCATTCGTAACGATTTTCCCGCTTGTGCGAACGATGGCTCGTGGAGAAGAATCTGGAGATGAGTTCGAGTCAGAGCCATCGCGGTCACTCTCTCCCTTTTTATGGTTTCAATCGTATTTCGAGCGTTGAAAGCGGTGCTTCCCATCGTCACTTGAGTCGCGCCGGTGAAAACGGAGGCGTAAAGCGCGAATGAATCCATCGCGTGAGCGATCGGAGCGACGTGTAACCAAACATCCTTTCCAGATAATTTGCAGCACTCCGCGACAGATATGGCGTGCGCGACGACTTGCCTCTGCGTGTGAAATACGAGTTTCGGATGACCACCGGTACCACTCGTGAAGAGCCCTTGATATTCCGAGTCGAGTAAAACGTCGTCGCCAACGTTTGGTTTCCACCTGAGGGCATCGCCACGGGCAAGTTGCTGAAGTAAAGGTAAACCGCATTCGTCCGAGTCCGAGGAAAAAGTATCAAACCCATCGGTTCTGCTGTGCGCGGAGTCTGAGCCCTCGGCCGATGCGTGTAAATCAAAGCTCACACGCGTCGACTCGACCATCGCGTCCATAAAATCACGAATATTTTCATCGTAGCGCGGCAAAGCCAAGTCTCCGCCCGGAGAAGCCGCATAAAGAACCGAAACTCGATCGTCCACGTCGTTGAGTGCGGAATACTTCAACGCTTTTTCCAAAAGGCTGTGAGCAAGTTTGTTCGCGTGCGGATCGGTGGCGACGACGACGCGAACGTCTGCTTGAGCCAAGCACGCCGCCGTTTCGCGCGCCGTGAGTGATGGATTAATGTCCACGCGTCGCGCACCCAACGCGGAGATTGCGTACGCCGAAATGATGGATGCCGCACAATTTTCCATGAGAACACCGACAGAGTCACCTTTTTTTATTGCGTACGCGGACTCGAGTGTGTGCGCGAGTGTCCTCGCTTCCAGGCGAAGCGCTCGGAACGTAAAACTGACGTCGCCGCGTTGTGAAGCGTCCACGACGGCGATCGATGCGCGTTTTTCCGCCGTGTCGCACGAATTCTCCAGTATTTTCCAGAGACTTGAGGTATGACACACGTCGCTCGCGGTGAAAATCTGTGGTAAGAGTTTTTCATCAGCCTCTACGCGACGTGGAAGCATTCCGACGCGCGACGAGTCACCCAACATTGGCAGAGGATTGAGAGAGTACGAGTACAGATGGAGGATAGACGCTGAACGTATGGTGCGCGCGAACGATGCGAAGCATTGTGACGTGCGCGACGCGCGGTCGATGCTAGGACACACTGTGTGATCGTGTGATTCACGCGGGCGACGGAGACGAAGTAACAACGCAACCACATTACAAGGAAGAGAGCATGCTGTTGACGACGTGAATACACAGCCGCGTTCCGGCGCGAACCTCGGGCGCACTTCTGGGTGAGTTGGCGGCGGTCATCAGCGACTGGTGCACAGTGCTGAGCACCGGACGCATGTGCTGACGCAACACGGGATCGGCGGGATCGATGGCGAGGCAAGAGTCTCGAATCCAATCGAGCTTCTTTGGAGCGTCTGACGTTGATAAATCAGTCGAGAGCTGTTGCACCAACGACAGCAACACGCCTTGGGACAACGGACAAGGCGTTTGACCGAAAATTCTATCGCTCGCAACTTGGCTCACCAACCACATGACGACTTCGACTTTGCTCGAACTGAGAGCCACGTTGAAAGCGCGATCGATTTGGTTCGCCTGCAACAGCTGACCAATCTCTGCCGTCGGATCAAGCCTTTGCTCGATCTGCGCCAGCGTTTTACCTTGCGGGGCACTCTTTGACATCCCGGGCGGGGCATTCATAGCCGCAGGTGCGCGCGCTGAAGCTTTGGCCAACGCCTGAGAAACTTGGTTGGGGATGTCCGTCATGAGCGCCGTCGCCGCCTGTCGGACCTCACTCGTGGCTTGCTTCAAACCAGAGACGAACGGCGTAGCTTGAGAAATGGCTGCGGATTCTCGTGCGGCGAGAAGCTCTGTGTTCAAATCTCTCATGCCGTGCTCGAAAGTCTGCTTCACTTGGGCAAACATGGTCTTACACGCCTGCTCCATCTTTGGCACCACGGACGTTTCCATTTGCGCGCGAACGGCGGCGTCGATGGCCGGTCCAACGATTGATTTCATAGCCGTTTGCGCGCTTGTAGCGGCCGAAGATTGAGCACGACCGATACCATTTTCTAACGTCTTTGCATTTTCCTTGGAATGCTGCTGCAAGAGAGTCGCGATGGCGTTGGTGACGTCTCTCTTGAGGTTGGCCGCCGCGGTTTCGTTCGCCTTGCGCGCGCGCTCCATGTCCGCCTTGCGCTCTTCCGCCGCTTGAAGACGCTCAGCCTTCACTTCGTCGAGAAGTTCACGTAATTCGTCACGGATGACGGCTCTGATTTGCTTCATATCCATCAATTCCACACCCCGTTGAGCGACCACGCCGCCGGTACCGCTCTCGCTCATGTTTGCCGACTCGAACTCTTCATCCTTATCGTCTTCACTTTCACCCTCAGATTCCTCGACAACCTCTTGTGCCATGGCGGGAGCGACAATTTCCTTTTTAGGAGGAGCGATGGCGGCGATTTCATCCTCTTCGTCCTCGTCACCTGCGAGCTCGGCGCCACCAAACATGTCCGGGGTGAGTAGGGTCGCCGACGACGAGGTCGCGAGGCTCTTTTGCTTCGGCGTACCCATCAATCCGGCCGCTTCGACAGCGCCCTCCGGCGGCACGCAGGCATCGACCGGCATCTTCAGCATTTGAATGGCTTGCGTTTGTAAGCAGAACAATTGCATCATCGCCCCACCATCGGCGTCGTGCGCTGAGTGCGAATCAAAGCTTAAAATAGGATGCGACGTCTCAAATCGCGCGAAATAATCAAACGTCTTGTCAAAGTGCAAGGCGTAGACAGAGTTCGAGCGTGTGTTCGACAGAAGAACGATCCCCGTTTCCGGATTATGCTGCAAGCACACGTTGAAGAGCTTGTTGCTGTCGGACTTGAAGACGATTCTTTGCACCGCGTGCGGTGGCTCTTGCGTCACATCGACGACGATGAGCTCGGTGTTATTTGTGTTTCCAAGAATGACGCGTTCAGCCGACGCGAAGATGGCGGTTTCAGCGCCCCAAGAAAGCGTATCCGTGCACTCAAACTCGATTTCACCCTCTTCTTTCACGAGAACGTACGCTCGCCCCTCACTCGCAGCGACGAGTTTACGCCCCACCGGAGCGCTGTCGACACATGACACTGGAGCGTCAAATTCGATCACTTGCAAACCACGCAACGCCGGTGGCGCTTCGAGATCGATCTGCATGGGCGTCGTATCACCCTTCGTCATCAAAGAGCACTCATAGCACACCACGCACGTCCCCGCGCTGAGCGCGAATTCGCACGTACCCGGCCGGCGAGAGTCAAGCGGCAACCAGCACGCCGCGGGCGGTAAGTGACCGTCCGGCGTGTTCACTTGGAAATCGAAATCAACCAAGTTTTGAGATTCGATCGTCCAACTGGCGGTGTCATCGACGGAAGAATCGGGTCCATCGTCGGAACCAGCGCCCTGTAAAGTCAATTTCCTTACGATGACTCGACCCCGCACGTCAACCGAAAGCAACACGTCTGTGTTTGAGAGAAACTTTAGAGTGGAGATGGAATCCGAGTGACCGCGAAGTAACGATCGCACATTGCCGGATTTTCTCGAAAACACGCGTACGAGTCCATTTCGAATGCCGTAACAGATGTAATTATCGTTCACCGCGATCATTCGCAACTGCGCCTCGACGTAGGCTGTCTCGTACACCGTAATCGGCGACACCTAGATTTGAGGAAAAAAACGACAAACGTCAGCCTACACTCGAGTCCGCGCGCGGCGCGATCGGTACATCACACATCGCGACGCCGTACTCGTCATCATCGCGTTCGTTCGTCGACGACTCAACGCGACGAACGAACGCACCTCCAACGCGCTCGATTCCTCCCCGTCCCCGCATCGATCGACGTCGATGTCCTCCTCCAACCGGTACAACACGCGTCCCTTGGCCGCGCTCTCGGTCGCTGCGTCCACGTTCACGATCACCACACCGTCAGTCGTCCGTCGTCGTCACCGCGCGCACGACACCCCGCGCACGCAGTCACTCTTTCATTCATTCATGCACTCATTCATTCATGCTCTTTCGTGCACTCATTCGTGCGCTCGCGTCACGCGCGCGCCCTCCGCCGTCCATCGTCACCATCCATCGTCACCCGTCTCCGACGCACCCGCGTGTTCCGCATCCACCACCGCCGCCAACGCGCGCGACGCCGCCGTGGACATCTCGCGCGTCCACGTCTCTCGCCGTCGTCCCAAGTCGAGTCCCAATCAATCACGCAATCGATCAAATCAATCACGCGCGCGCGCGAGTCGTCGTCGTTCGCGCGGGGAAACGCGTCTCTCGAGAAGGGTCGCGGTGGCGCGTGACCGGTCGTGATCGGTCGTTTTCATCAATCAAAGGGCGCGCGAGTCGTCGTCCATCGAGGTCGGTGGGTGGGGATAGACTTTAACGTATACTAAATACGTGCATGCGAAATGATAAAAAGTTGCTTCGGCCTGAGATTTAGCCACGCCCCGAGTCGATGGGGCGTGACGACGACGACGACGACGACGATGGATGGGTGGATGGATGGATGGGGGCGCCGCGCGTGGCGGCGTCACACGTCGCCGCCTCGCGCGAAGCGTCGCGCCGAAAAATAAAAAGTCTCGGACGTGCACACCGCGATCGCACACAGGATGATGTCCGCGACGACGTCCTCCATCCGTTTGCCGCGAGGCGCGGCGCCGCTCGCGCGTCGTCGAGGGCAAAAGTCTCGCGCGCAGCAGTCGAGCGCGACGCGCCGCCACGCCATCGTGAGCGAAGAGGTGAGCGGGGGGTCCAAGACGGGCGCCGCGTACACCGAATTCGCGTCGCTGTTGGACAAGTACCAGTACAACTACAAAGTCGGCGACGTCATCACCGGCAAGGTGAAGGCGTGCGACGGCAAAGGGGCGTGGATTGAGATTGGCGCCAAGTCTGAAGCGTTGTGCCCGACGGCGGAGGCGTCTCTCGGGAACATTCGTAACGTACGTTATTTTATTCTCTCGACTTTTTGTTCGTCGCGCGCGATCGAGGTCGTCGTCGATGCGGGAGCGCGAGGGCGCGGCGTGGGAGGATGCGCGGTGGGACATAACCTAGGGCTTTGAGGGACGTCGCCCCGCGGCGGAGGCGCGCGAGAGGCGCGCGAGAGGCGCGCGAGAGGCATCGCTCTCGGAAGAGACGGATGACGATGTGAGACTGACGTGCGAAACTCTTTGTTTGTGCGCTCGACGCAGGCTGCTTCCGTGTTCGACATTGACTGCGACTACGAGTTTGAAATTATTCAAGACGACAACGGCGAGGGGTGCTTGACGCTCTCCGTGCGCCGCATGGAGCTCGCCAAGGCGTGGGATCGCTGCCGCGAGGCGCAAGCGGAAGACGCCGCTCTTACGGGCGAAGTCTTGAGCGTGAACCGAGGTGGTTTGCTCGTTGAGGTTGAGAAGCTTCGCGGTTTCGTGCCGCAAAGCCACATCGGCGTGCGCACGCTCAACCGCGAGGAACTGATTGGCCAGCAAATGCCGTTCAAGTTTATCGAGGTTGACGAGGAGAAGAACCGCTTGGTGCTCTCGCACCGTTTGGCGACGGACATGGTGTCCGCGGAAGGCTTAGAGGTTGGAGATGTCGTGGAAGGCATGGTGCAAGCGGTGAAGCCGTATGGTGCGTTCGTCGACGTCGGTGGTCAGAGCGGGTTGTTGCACATTTCCCAAATTTCGCACGAGCGCATCGTCGCCGTCGAAAACGTGCTTTCTGCGGGCGATCGCATCAAGGTTTTGGTCATGTCTAAGGATGCCGAGCGCGGTCGCTTGTCGCTCAGCACGAAGAAGCTCGAGCAGAACCACGGCGACATGCTCCGCAACCCGGCGGCTGTCTTCGAGACCGCGGAGGAGATGGGTCGTCAATTCCGCGAAAAGATGCAAGCGGCCGAGGGCGTCGCCATGAGCGTCGATGAAGGTGAACAATAGACGATTCGTTACCCATCTTTCGCCGCGCTGATGCCGTTAACAATTTAACCCATTTCTTTTGTGATATCTGAGAATAGAAATTACCGCTTGCGACGACGACGACGACGACGACGACGCGCGCCCATTTCTCTTGTGACTCGCTCCGACGCACTCGCGCGCCGCAGTCCACGACGCGTCGACCAAACGCGACCGAACGACCGAACGCGTTGCGAGCGATGCGTTCGTGCCAAATCAATCCGACCGCCGCCTCGGTCGAGAGGACCGCGTCGGCGAGGACCGCGACCACGTCGAGACGAACGATGACGATGACGACGACGACGACGCTCGACCGACCGCGTCCGAGAACGGCGGTGACGCGCGCGAGCGCGGCGAGTGCGTACGACGCGCGAGAGAGCGCCAAGGCGGCGCTTTTACGCGCGATCGAGCCCGTCGAACGTGGCGTCACCGCGACCGATGAGGATAAAGAGGCGATCGACGCGCTCGCCGGCGCGTTGGAGGCGTTGAATCCAAACCCGCAGAGTTTGAGCGCGCCGTGCATCAACGGCGAGTGGGAGCTGGTGTACACGACCTCGGCGAGCATTTTAGGCACGAATAAACCATTCTTCTTGCGGCCGAGTGGGAAAATTTACCAAACCATCGATGCCGAGTCTCTGCGAGCGCGCAACCGAGAAACGTTTCCGTTTTACAACGCCGTCGCGGCGGATTTGACGCCCACGAGCGACTCCGCCGTTAAAGTTCAATTCAAGAAGTTTTTCGTCTTGAATGGTTTGATCAAAGTCACGGCTCCCGAACGCGCGAGAGGAGCTCTAGACATCACGTACGTCGACGACGACGTGCGAGTGTCTCGAGGCGACAAGGGAAATTTGTTCGTGCTCGTCATGCACGACAAGACGAAACGATTGCCGAAGGACGAAGCGATGTAGACTATCATTAGCGACTACCTATGTTACACCGTGTCATGCGTGACGGGACTATAAACATGTATCAACTCTACCAGATTTCGTGTTTCGCGCGCGACGCGCGCTCATCACTCGCGAACCGCAACAAAGCAACTCACGGGTCTGCCGTCGGGCAGGTGAACCACGTCGTCTACGAGCGAATTCCAACCGTCACCCAGAAAAGCATCGCGCAATTCGTGCGCTTCTAAGAGATCCTTATCCTTCGTAGGACGTCCGACAGCCGTGTGCTCGCATCCTCGCATGAAGTGGAACCACGCCACCGCGCAACGGCTCGTCAACGCCGTCGCCAAACCTCTCATGAGAGATTTGTGTAGGTAGCGAACGGCGTACACCATGCGCACGTTCCCCCAACGCTCAGTCTCGAGCAGTGCATCTATCGATTGAAACACCTCTGCCGTAGAAAATTTTGTCAAGTTTAAACTCAACGGCTTCACGCGGTCGGCGACGCCGTGCCGCTCCGCGAGCGCGGCGCAACGCGACAAACCTCGAGCGTCGTTATCGATCGCCACGACGTTCCATCCTCGACTCGCAGCCCAGACGGCGTCTCGCCCCGCGCCCGAGCCGAGGTCGACGCACGTGGGCCTGAGCGCGCCTTTCTCGAGAGCGTCGAGGCGCAGACGTAACGCCGCTTCCGCTCTCGGCAACCACCTCGCGAGCTCCGGCGAAGGTTCCCACAATCTCAATCGATCCTTCGCCTCCACCTCCCCGCTCACGACCTCTAAGAGGCCACCACTCGACGATGACGACGACGACGACGTCCCCGCGCCGTCTCGCTCGACGCTCGCCGACTTGCACGCGTCGAAAAACGCGTCGGTTCCCTCGAAAGCGGCGCGGAGTCGCCAACCCACACCCTTAAAGTCGCGCTCGAAGCGCCGCGCTTGCGCGAATAAATCATCCTCGTTCGTGGGATCGGTGATGAGCACAAACGGCATCGTGCGAGGCGGCAGCGCGTGCGCGTTGCCGTCGTCAATCTCGCGCAGAGGGACGTTCGCGCTCCATCGAAGCCGCCTCGAGGTGAAAGCGGCGGGCTCGCGCACATCGAGGAACGTCGCGCGCCCGACGCCCGCGTCCGAAACGTCATCGCGAACGCTCGACTCGCGACGCACGCTAAGCAACCATCGCTCGAGATTTGTCTCGAACGACGCGCTCTCGGTGACGATGGCGTCCGCCATCGACGCGCCGTGGTGTGAGACCGCGTCAACTGTATCGCCAGCCGGCGGTCGTTCCGCAGCAAAAACACGTGACAGAGGACGTCGAGGCGAATGGATTCACGCGATGGCTACAAATAGTGAGTTACAACAGATGGATGGTATGATGATGATTGTGCTAATATCAGACGTCGTGCGCGCGCGGGCGCTCGGCGTGCAGCGGTGCGAGCCCGCCGTCGCTGGAAACGCTGTCGATGACAATCGCGCCGCCTTCTGCCGATCCACTGCTGACGATAACATCGAATTGATCATCTGCAAAGTTGTTGGCGATCGAGCCTCTCGCTAATAGAGTCTCCGCTTCGACGCTTTCCAGGGATTTGTCGTACGCCGCCGCCATGTCTACCAGGGCCGTATCGCCCGTTTGATTATGCCTCGAGCCGCTCGGCCGATTCGTAGACACCGGCGACGCGACGCCGGGTTTGTATTTTCCGGTGAAACGATCGCGCTGTTGCTGTGCAAAGTTTTTAATGTCCTGATAGACGTCTCGCACGTCGAATAATTCGAGGACGTTTTCACTAAATTTTCTCGACGGCACCTGTTGCCCCATGTTGTATTCTTCTGGAGGAAACGCGTAGGAATGAGCTATGGCGGCGAAAAACATTTCTATGCAAATGCAAAACGCCTGAATGGAGTTGGCCAGCGTCGCAGCGTCGTAGTCGGAGGCCCACGTCTGATCGTTCACGGAGATGACTCCCGTCTTCACCAGCACCGCGAACGCCATGGATTGCCAAAACGAGAAGAAAACGACAGCCTTGACGCTCACGAATTTCCAAAACGGATTGAGAGGAGCCAACTCTCTGAACATCACCTTGTACAGCAAAATTAAACAATACATCGCCCACGCTTGACTCAAGTTGTTGATGAACATCAAGTACGGGTACGCCACCCATGGGTTCAGAATCTGCCCTTCGCCATACACCCCATTCGCCTCCGAGATGAACGCCAACGCGCTCGTCGCCGGTCGCACGACGACGTAGTTGATCACCCCGTGCCGACATAATCTTAAAAAGTCCTCACCCATTCGAGGCGGTCGCAAGAATATGGAGAGCGGCCAAATGTGAGGTTGCGTCGCTTTGCGCTGCACTATGTACGACAAACCCGGGGAACAAAACTCCTGCAAATACACGATACAGTACGTGTAAAAGTTATAAATCACGTATGCTTCGTAAATCTCCCGCACCGTGTCGAAATAAATCGTCTTCGACTTGAATCTAAGCGCAAACCATCCATCCACCGCGTAAATCGGAACCATCCAAAGAATTCGTATGACGTGTCGTTGCAACCTCGGCGCCCGATAGTTCTCCAAGTGCTGCGTCACCTCGTACAGTGTTATCGGCAACGACAACGCGACGAAGACAAACGCTATGAACCACGCGACGTAGAGCGTCTTATACCCAGACTTGATCATATCGTAAGACACGAACGGCAACGCGATGACGATCAACGCGCAGAGGAGTACCCATAACGTCTTTAAAACCTTCCGAAACACCGTCCCGAGCGTGCGCTCGGACGTCTTCGCGACGAGCGACGTCCCCATCGTTCCTTGCGCGACGCTCATCGTGCGCGAACGCGATCACCGGCGAAGAGCGACCTCGAAGACGCGACTCGGCGGAGGATCCCTTCACCGCCCGCCCGGTCGCGCGCCCTCCACCCGTCGCCGCGACGACGACGACCGCCTCGGTCGACGACTCGCGGCGAACGGAACGGATGAGGCGTTCGCGAGCGTCTGCGCCCGCGACTCCGCGCTCGCGTCGACTCCGCGCGCGACTCCCCGGTCGCGGAACAATGAAGCGCAACGGCCGGCAGAAGTCGTCCGACGTCGTCACCGCGCGACGCGCACGCGACGAACGGCGACGCGAGTGACGACAGATATGGAGGACATCGAATCGCGACTCGATCGCGGGCTTATGGGGACGTCGAACGAGGACACGAGCGTGGACAGGCTGGCGTTTCGCTATGTGTTCGTGCCTTGGGACGAGACGCAGGCGATGGAGGAGCGCGTCATGGTGATCCCCGTCGGTCAGGAGATGGAGTGCCTGTTGGACACGCTTCGCGCGCACTTTCGAACGGCGGGCGCGCGAGATGGCGCGCACGCCAGGGACGAGGCTAAGCAAAAAGAAATCTTGAGGGCGCAGCTCGAGGGAAACGTCGGCGACGGCCGGGGTCCGCTGTCGGACGACTTGATGTCGGCGGCGATGTCCATGCAGATGGCGCAACCGGTGCCTCTTCTTCCGGGATCGAAGAAGACCGGATTCGTGCACGTGAACATGTACGTGGACGATCGAGGAATCTCAAAGGGATTGCCGACGAATACGCGCGCGAGCATGCTCAGCGCCGAAGCCGGGTCTCCTCAACAAGTGCTCGGCGACGCCTTCATCGCGCGCATATTCGACGACGACGACGGTTTCAAAAGGTTAGATTTCACACTGGACGAGTGCTCGAGCGACGCCGCGTGGATGAAGAAGGCGAAAGCGCTCGCCACTGATAGGCAAGCCACCGTGGGAGACGTGCAGCGCACCATGGCCGAGTTGAGCGGGAAGGGTGTGGTAGATTTAGACGCGGAAGCGGCGCCGAAGGCACCGACAGATCCAACGCAACTCCCCGGTCCGCACCAGGATTTCGAGTGGAGTCAAGACGACGACGAAGTGACGCTCAAGGTACGCGTGCCCGCGCACACCACCAAGGCGGACGTCTCGTGCGTCTTCGGACCCGGTTCGCAGAAAATGTCGCTTCAAATCAAGACACTGAGCGAGATGGAGGGCAAGTCCATGCGCGTGGTCGATAACGAGGGCGACGTCGACCTGCTCTTCCAAGAGATCATCCCGGATGAGAGTTCGTGGTCGCTCGTGACGAATAGCGGAGAACGCGCTTTCGAGGCGTCTCTCGCAAAGAGACATCAACTTCGATGGTTATCTTTTTTGCGACGAGGTGGTCCGCCCGAGACGACGTATTGACGCGATAGAATCACGACGATTTATTTTTTTTATTTCAAACACACGCACGTCTTCCTCGCGCATCGCGACGCGTTCGTCTCTCTCTCTCTCTCTCTCTCCCTCTCTCGCTCGTGCCCGACGACGACGAATGATGGAGAGCAGCTCCGCGCGACTGTGCGGCGCTTCGTCCGCCCGCGTTTCGTTCGAACGCGCCGTACGAACAAACATCCCGCGCGTTCTACTCGTCGCGTTCGACGCATGACCAACACCGATCGCGGCGCGGCGCCGCCGAACACCGCCGCCGCCGCTGCGTGCAACGCTCCGACAAAAAACGCCGCCCTCCGCGAGCGCATCGCCGAACTCGTCCTTCTCGGACGCGCGAACGACATCGACGGCTTCGTCGCCAAGTTTGTCCCTCGCGACTGCGACGACGAGGACGTGTCTGAGTTCTCCAAATCGCTCCACGAGGATGCCGAGCGCTGGGCCTTGTTGCGCTCTGAAATCGAGCGCGTCGACGCGGGCGCACCCGGCGCCCGTCTCATCGCCGGCAACGAGGTGGAACGAGCGGAATTTAGATTTGAAATGCCACGCGTCGAGGGCGGCGAGGACGACACCGAATTTACCATCGACAGAGAGGTGGCGTTTGTCAACTACGCCGCCGACGGCGAGCCCGCCGACTGGCGCGCCGAAGGATGACGGCCATTCAACGCGCGAGAGACGAATAGACGGCTTTTAGAGCGTACCTTAGTGCATCACGACCACTTCACCTCTCTCTCTTCCTCTCCCCGCGCCGCACATCGCGCGTCCAACGCGTCCTCGCGCGTCTCCTCTCGCGCGTCTCGTCGCCTCTCTGTTGTCAGTCAAGAATGGATAAAAAGAGGACGACCGACGTCACTCACCGACACCGGGCGACGCGCGAACGCGAGCGCCGAACGACGCGCGCTCTGGACGAAAGATCGTCGGCGTTTGTCTCGATCGATTCACACCGCGCGCGAGCGGGTTCGCGCGCCTCTCTCGACGGCTCGCGCGTCGGCGCGACCGCCGCCGCTCGCGCCTTCGACCAGCGTCATCGCGTCGTCTCGCGCGACATGTCCGCGCGCGCGGGGGATGACGGAGTCGGCGCGAGCGCGCATCACCGACACGCGAGTGCGTACGATCACGCCATCGCGGGACAGATCGCGGGCATGGTTGGATTAGCGCTCGTGCACCCGTTGGACACGGTGAAGAGCAGATTACAAGCCACCGTCGTGACGCCGGTGACGGCGGGGACGCTGGGGGCGATGCGCGGTGGTGCGGCGGTGATGACGGTGTCGACGAGCGCAGTAGGCGTGGCGAGAAGTTTGGTCGAGCGAGACGGGGCGAAAGGGTTGTATCGCGGTCTCACGGCGCCCATGTTGGCGTACGGCGCGATCAACGCCGTGGCATTTTCGACAAACGCGTACGCGAGAGACTCGATCGAACGGGCGTTCGGTGAAGAGGTGGCGTCGAGCACGGCGGCGGGCGCGTTGAGTGGAGCGGCGGCGGGATTGTTTTCATCCTTCGTGCGCGGACCGGCGGAGAGATTGAAGACGGTACAACAGGTGGTGGACTGCGAGCGCGGGAGGTACTCGAGCGCCGTCTCCACGGCGACGACGTTGGTTCGAGAGCACGGCGTCGTGAGAGGTTTGTTTCAGGGAACGGGCGCCACCATCGTGCGCGAAATCCCACAGTGCGCCGTGTACTTTCTCACGTACGATCACATCAAGAGCGCGTGCGTGCGAGCGTTTTGCGGCGAAGGCGTCGATTCTGGCGACGCGCCCCCGGTGAAGAGGGCGGCGTCCATCGTGCTCGCGGGCGGAAGCGCGGGGGCGGTGCAGTGGTTGTTGACGTATCCATTGGACGTGACGAAGAGTCGAATTCAGGCGGCACCGCCGGGTATGTATTCAGGCGTCATCGACTGCGCAGTGAAGAGCGTCTCGAGGGAGGGACCGTTTGTGTTGTTTCGAGGTTTAAACATGGCGCTGCTGCGTGCGTTCCCTCTCCACGCCACCATCTTCGCCTCGTGCGAAGCCGTGCACTCGACGCTCGCGCGCATGCGCGGACGAACGGCCGAGGGAGATTTGGACTTTTCCTGAACGAGCGAGCGAGCTCTTTCGCGAAACCACCTTTCGTGAAATCGTAGCCTTAGAGTTTAGATTACCATTTTTAGTCTATCACCCATCTTCTTACTTCTTCTTACCCGCCGGCGCCGCGGCCGCGGCGCCCGCTTCGGCTTCGGCAGCCTTACGAGCGGCCGCCAAGGTGCCTCGCTTCGTCTTCACCGACATGCCGAGCTTGGACGTGCCCTCGAGCGTGTACCCGGAGGAGGTCGCCGCCGTGGAGGAGAACGCAATGCCGGACTCGCGTCCGAGACCACCGCTGGACGCTTGGGACGGAATCGTGATCGCCATCGCCGACTTCGCCGCCATGGTCGCCGCCGCGGTGAACGCGACGAGCGCCGAGCGGCGGGTCGCGCGCTCGTTATCCATAGCCGCGACGGCGGCGCGTCGGTGCGCGCGTCGCGGGCGCGCCGGCGCAGCCTATTCGTTCGACGCGAGCGCGACGCGGTCAGTACACATCCATCGCGCGCGAATCTCTCATCACACGGTCACCATCGATCGATCGCGTGTCACACCCTTCGCTCATCGCACGGTCGCGCCGCATCGTCGGACCGGCACCCAGCTCTCCGACATCGCGCTCGATCGATCCATCCATTCCACCCGCGCCCCCGATCGCCTCGCCTCCTCGCGTCGTCGCCTCCTCGCGCATCGCCTCGCCTCGTTCGACGTACCGCGCGGAGAACGGTGGTTTGAGAGCTCGTCGCGAACATCCTCGTCGTCGTCGTCGTGTGTCGTCGCACGCGTCGTCACGCGCACGCACCCGTCGTCCCCATCCATCGATCGAGCTCGATCCGTATCTTCCCTCGGCGATCCCTCGATCGCGTTCACGCTCGAGTCACGAATCGTCGATGCGTCGATGCCACGCGCGAGATCGGAGTCATCGATCGAGACGAGACCTTTCTCCATGACTCTCCTTTTTTTCGTTTTCATTTCTTGAGTTCTACCTCGCCGATTTCGCGATTGTGTCCCTCCGGCGACGCGAGTCACGACGACGCACAACGACCCCGCGACTTGGGCGCGATCGAGGGGGTCCGAGAGGGTTCAGACCGAGAGAGTGTGTGGTGGTGTACAGTACTGCTTAGTGATTTAGAAAATAATGTATGATGTCATAAAAAGAGAATTTAGTGACATATTTTACCGTTTTTTTAGGAATCACGTGTACTACGACGATCGATCGATCGAGTGCGCTTTTCGGGAGAACGACGAGAACGCGTGGGCGCGCGCGCGCGTGCCGTTCCGCGCGACCGACAGAGCGGCGCGCGCGACGACGAGAAACGAACGAGCGACACGCGCGTGCGTCGTCCATCGTCGAGCACCGAGCGCCGAGCACCGACGCGACGCGACGCGACGCCCGTCGATTCATTCACGCATTCACGCATCCATCATCGACGGTTAGTGGACGACGGGCGGAGAGAATTGCGTGCGATTACGCGTGAAAACGACCGACGAGAGAGACGAGAGAGACGAGAGAGACGCGACGGACCGAGGGCGAGGATGACCAAGGTATCGCGATCTGAGACGACGACGCGTCGGCGAACGCGCGCGACGGTGGACGGTGATGGCGGCGAGGACGCGGGGGGCGGGACGGCGGCGGCGGAGCGACGCGCCGGCGGCGCCGAGGCGACGACTACGAGGGACGTCGGCGGCGGTGCGTGGACGATGCGCGTGAACGCGGTGAACGCGATCGGAGGAATGTCTGGGAAGAGACGACGGGGACGACCGCGGAGGAGCGCCAAGGCGGTGATGATGGAGACGAAACCGCGCGCCGGCGAGGAGCGACGAGACGCGGCGACGGAGGCGTACGCGGAGTGGGCGCGAAGGCTCGTGATGTATCACATGAGTTATTACTATCATCATCATCATCAACAACAACAACACTCTTTGGGGCAGTTCTCGCACTACACACACGGCGGGTATGGGTCGACGATGATGGACTACGCGAGGTTTCAACCGCCGAATCGCCCGGACGCCGCGCCGGAGACGCCACACGCGCGCGCCGAGGGCGACGCGTCGCAAAAGCAGTGGCCGATCGTGCCTCAAGTCTCCACCGCGATATGTCCCCCGAGGAGTGACTTGGTGCGGTCGACACCGCCCGGAGAGTTCGGCAAGCGGCAAGCGGTGAACACGGGCGTTCAAGAGGCGAGCGCGGCAAAGTCTAAAGCCAAGGCGCAGGCGGAGGCGCGACACGACGACGGCGCGGCGCGACCGTCTCGCGACGATCAGCGAGCGGCGAAGAAGGCGACTGAAGCCGCCGCGAAACGCGTGAACGAGGCGAAAGCCCTTTTAGACCCATCTGCGGCGTTAGATCGAAGCGCGCTCGCGCGTGATTCCGTTCAAAAGGATATGCGACAGAGACGTTCGACGGCGCCCAGTCCCGAGTCGAGCGACCCGACCGCCGAACAACCGGGTTCGGAGGCTCTCGGCTCGAAAGGGAGTAAAAGTGCAGCCGTGGCGTGAGTACGTGATACATATTCGCGACACGTAGACATATGTCGTTACTAAAACATACTAAAACACGAGCGTCCCAGTGCTCCTCCCACTTTTCGCCGCCGCTTCGTCACGCGAGTTCGGGGTGCGCCCGTTCAAAGGGAATCGGCTCGAGCTTGAGCTCGCCGGTCGGGTCCAAGGATTTCGCCAGCGGCACGGCGAGAACCTCGTAGTTGTGACGAAGTAAGCTTCCGAGCTTGCGGAATTCACGCACCCAGTCCGAGGCGCGCTGAGAGATGGCCTGCGCCTCGGTGGCGTTCGTCTCGACGAAGCGCACCAACTCTTCAAAGTTGCTCAAGTCTTCCTTCAACGGCAGGTAGTGCACGTAAGGCTTGAGTTGGTCAAAGTATGAATCCTTCATCGCCGTTTCGTGATGAAACAGCACACCCGGCATGGAAAGCTTCGGGATCACCCCACTCCACGTTGTTCCACCGCCTCCACCGAGATCGAGCTGGTACTTGTACTTGCCCATGACGTTTTCCTCGATGTGGTCCTTCGTCACCAAGCCGAGATCTAATCCCGGGTATCGTTTATCATCCCAGTTGAAGAACTTGGCGTCGATGAGGTTGGGATTCAACTGGCTCATGAGCACCGCGCGCAATCTCGGACCGATGGTAGAACCCGCGAGCAGGGCTTCCATCGTCGCCTTTTTATCCCGCGACGCGCCGATTTGCCCGATGAAGCGCGTCGCCTCGGGCTTGGCTCCGGGATTTCCGCGTTGGTAAAAGTGGAAATCGCTCCCCCGCCAGATGGCTTTCTTGATCAAATTATCCCATTTATACTCCTCCTTGTTCACCATGGCGTCCATGTTGAATAAACCGTAATATCTACATGTAATCGCCCTCGCCCCGGCGCCGCCGTCGCACTGCGACATGTCTTCGACGCGCTCGGGGTACTCGAAAAATCTGCACAACGGTTCGGTATCTTTGGTCACCGTCATGTTCCCCGATGGGCTCACCGTCGCGAGCGGTAAGATACACGATCCCAACGCGATGAGCGTGGCCGACCGCATGCTCGGCATCACGCGCGAATCCTTTGGGCTACTTCCAAAGGCAAAAATCGGCTCCCACGACTCGGCGTGACAGCGCGACCTTCCGCGGCGTCCCATGCACGGCGTGACCGGCGAATCGTCCACTTCAAAAAACACGTGGAACGGTGGAGATCCGGGCGCGATGCGTGAGGGATAATATCGCTCGATCGCGCTCGTGATGAAGTCCCTCCCTCCGACGACTCTCGCGTGCGGGTGCCGAAACGCCTTCGGCACGCGCAGGGTGAACCCGCGCGTGGAGTCCCACGCCAGCGTCACCAGCGTCGGTCCGTACTCGCGCGCGGTCATCGCTCCACCCCTTCGTATCGACAACATCCCGGACGGGTCCATATACGTCAACGTCGACAACAGGGTCATCGACACCACCACCATCGTCAACACCCATCGCTGGCGTCGCGGCGTGAGCACCCGCGTCGACCCCTCGTCCTCCTCCGTCGTCGCCATTCCCGCTCCGACGTCACCACCATGGCCTCCACTCGCGCTCGCCGCACCCATCAAGGGCGCGCGCTCCGTCGCCACCATCGCACCTCCGCCGCGCGTCGCCCGTCGCGCGTCTGCCGCGACGCTCGATTGGGCGCGTCCGCCTTCGGTCGTCGTCGCGTCCACCGCCCCGGTCGTGCGTACTTTTTACCCTTTTTGTGTTTTATTACGATGAAAAAGGTCATAGTGAAGCGGGTGCTTGATTAGATTTAGAGGCGAGGCGAGGACAGATCGCGCGCGACGCGGCGGCGAGCGTTGGACGTGACCGACGATGGACGGTGGAGGCGCGTCTCGAACGACCGTTCGATTGCGTGTCGTCACGCACGCGCGCGCGACGAACGAGCGAGCGAGCGAACGAACGAACGAACGAGGGAGACGCGGACCGATCGACGCGGCGCGCCGACGCCGAACGCCGTCGCATGGCGCAGGGACAAGCGTTAAAGTCCAAGGCGAAGCGCGCGAGCGGACGAAGCGCGACCGCGGGCAAAAAAACGCCGACGGCGGCGAACAGACACGGCAAGGTGATCAAACAGCGCAAGGGGAAATTTCTCAAGCCACCGAAGCGCGGAGGGACGAGCGCGAGCGCGGTGTCGGCGTACGATCAAAACGCTCGCATCACGAAGGAGGTGAACGCGAAGAACGAGCTCGAGTTTAGTCGCCGCGCGACGTCGTCGGGAGGGACGTTTCGATTGTTACAGGCGCCGGAAGGGGTCGAGCTCGACGCTTCTCGTCAGGGACCGAAACCGAAGAAGAGGAAAACGGTGGTGAAGACGCCCGCGCAGCTACAGGCGGAGAAGAACGCGGCCAAGTGGTCGTATTGATTCGAGCGGCGCGCGCGAGATGAGGGTGGAAAACGGCGACGGCGACGCGGGGCGCGCGCGCGTCGCGGGATTCGGCGACGATGCGGACGATGTCGATGGGTCGACGCGCGTCGTCAAAATTATACACGATCGGTGCGCATTCGTGACGTTGCCGCCCGACGTCGTCTCGGCGACGTTGCGCAGTTCGAAACGATCCGGAGGCGATTTCCCGCGACACGCGACGTTGGATTTCGGACGCGCGTCGAAAAAGGGTGATGGCGACGGTGTCGTGCACGTGGCCTGGGCGGGAGGCGTGACGCCCGGCGGCGACACGACGCGAGAGATTGGCGTCCCGCACGCGCTCGCGAGCGCACTCGGGATTCGAGACGGAGAGGAAGCGATTTTCTCTTTCGGTCGAGGAGGGAATCTTCCGACGGCGGAGAGCGTCACCGTCGCGCCATTGTCTGCGGATGACTGGGAGGCGGTGCTCGCGCAAGCCGACGCCATCGAGGCGAATCTGCTATCGCAGATCGGACTCGCCGCGTTGGGGCAAGCCGTACCGTTTTACTCCGGCGGAGGCGGTAAACCGTTGTTTCTTCGCGTGCTCTCGATTTCTCCGCGAGGTCCAGATCCCATCGCGAGACTCGCACCGAATACGGAGCTCGTCGTCGAACCGTGGAGCGCATCGGCGGCTCGGTCCGGAGGTGAGGAGGACGCGGACGACGGCGTGAATTTGGACGATTTATTAAAGACGCTCGACGACGACAAAACGTCGACCATCCTGCGCTTTCAAAGCGCCTCGAGCGCGTGTGCGGATTTGCTGGAAAATCGTACGCGTTCCGTCTCGTACGACGCGACTGGATCGTTCGAGCGTTTCGAGCAAGACGTAGACGTGTGCCAGTCGACGGTGGCGTTGGTGGACGCCAAAACCGCGCACGAGCACAACATCAGGCACGGTTCCTTCATTCGCGCCTTCAAGCACTGTCCCGAGCGCGAATTCGATTTTAAGCGCACGGACGACGACGTACCGTCCTTGTTTCTCCGCGTCAGCGTGGTGAAATCGACCGACGTCGTCGCTCGCGAACACGTCGCGTTGTCCTCTATGACGGCGCTCGCGCTCGAATTGTTTCAAGGGGATTTGGTGCGAATTAAAGAGGTCGAAATGCGCGATCTGAGCGAACCCAAGACGTTGACGGTGCGATTACGTCCGCTCGTTCCGCCGTTACCCATGGAAAATTTGAAAGACACCATCGGCGATTTGTTTACGACGAAACGCACCATCGTGCACGTCGCGAAGAGGATGGGTCCCGCGTACTCTGTGGTGCTCGGCTTGAACGCACCGAACATCGATGTGGACGCCGAGGCGGGCGCAGATTTCTACGACGCTCGCGCTCGCGCGCTGTTCACGGCGTGGATGCGAGAACAGACGCAAGTAGACTCTGAAGACGAAGCGCATCGCAAGAGGGTCATTTTAAACGCAAAGACGCGACTCGTGTTCAAGATTGCGGAGCTTCCCGGGACGCCGGCCATCTTTGAGATGGAACTCAAGTATCCGGCGTCCGCTCGCGTTGAAAATCCCGAGAAACCGGTGTGGGTATCGCTCGGCGGCGCGTCCGAGACGTGCGTAGAGCTCGGCGCGCCGATTCGTTTACCAAAACGCACCCCGTTGCGAAATCCAGCGCAGGGTGTCACGGTTTGGCCAAAGTTGCCATTCGAAGACGATGAATTCGCGCACATTCCGGGAGAAGAGCTTCGCGAACACACGGATGAAACCCTGAAATTGCTAAAGGCGAGTTTACGATTCGACGCGATTGACTTGAGAGAAGAGTACGGCGTGGGCATGTGTCCCGGGACGCTCGTGACGGGCGCGAAGGGACGCGGGCGTTCGCGTCTCGTCAAGTCCTTATGCCGGAACCTCGCCGAAGACGTCAAGGCTTTGAGCGGAGTGGTCGAAATAAGATGCGATCAACTACCGAAACCTGAGTTGAAAACTCTCGAGGCGCTTCGGGAGGGATTCGCCGCCGCGGAATCGCGTCGACCGGCGATTTGTTATCTCCTAAATCTTGAGGAGATTTGTGGAGAGAAAGAGGACGAATCCGACGACGTGTATCATTTGTCGTGTCTCGTCGCCGAGGAGATGGAAGAGTTGGCGGATAACGACGCGGTGACGTTCATGGCGACGACGTCCGAACGAGAGGCGCTCTCTAAGCCTCTTCGCGATCCGCACGTGTTCGACATGGAGTTCGAAGTCAAGAAACCATCAATGGACGCTAGGCGAGATGTATTGCTGTCGTACTCGCGGTATCGAGGCGTCGAACTCAGCGACGAGATCGCAGATTCGTTCTCGCAAAAAACGGATGGATACGACGTCGTGGACTTGCGCACAGTCGTCGAGAGCGCCATCGCGTCGGCGTCCGAGCGCGAAGGCGGCAACGTCGACGCGCTCAGACTGTTGAGCATTGATCTGCACAAGGGAATGGACGGCTACGTTCCCGTCGACCAGGCCACCTTGGTGAAATCTTCGGGTCGCGGGGGTGAGGGTGTCGACAATTACGTCGACGGTTTCGAGTCCATCGGCGGTTACGACGAAATCAAGAGCATTCTCGACGACGCCATCGCGTTACCGGCTCGTCATCCTAAAATTTTTGCGCAGTGTCCGTTGCGTTTGCCGTCTGGGGTCCTGCTGTACGGCGCACCGGGCGTGGGAAAGTCTGCGCTGGCGAAGGCTGCCATCGTCAACGCAGGTTTGCGATCGATCACGATCAGAGGACCCGAGCTTTTGAGCAAGTATTACGGCGAATCGGAAGCTTCGTTGCGCCAGCTGTTTCGACGAGCCGAGGCGGCGGCGCCGTGTGCTCTGTTTTTCGACGAATTCGATTCATTGGCGCCGAAACGCGGCGGAACCGACGGCGGCGTCACGGATAGAATGGTGAACCAATTCTTGACGCTCCTCGACGGCGTGGACTCGCTCAAGGGAGTATTCGTCATCGCGGCGACGTCGAGACCGGACGTCATCGATCCCGCGCTTTTGCGTCCCGGTCGTTTAGATCACATTTTGTACATGCCGATGCCTGACGCCGACGAACGCGTGGCAATCATGCGCTGTCTCGTGCGCAAAGAAACATTGGCGGACGACGTGGACTTGATCGCGATGGCGCGAGACATGGAACATTTTACGGGTGCGGATTTGGCGAGCTTTGTCGCGGAGTGCGGCAACGCGGCGTCGCGCCGAATGTTAAAGCAGTTTGACGACGCCGAGGCGCGAGGCGAAGTGGTGGACGCGCCGACGGAACGACCACGAATAGAGAAAATCGACGTAGACTGGGCTTTGACGTTTTCTTCAAAGCCTTCGTTGGCGAAGGAGACCCGAGACGCGTACAATCGGTCGCACGCGGCGTTTCGAGCGAGCAAATCATCAGACTCTCCGACAGTGGCGTCTTCGGGGGACGAACAGACGTACGCGGGACGATAGTAGCTTTAGAGAAGATTGACTCTCAAATTGTTTGAGAGAGGATGTCCCAGCTGATGTAAAGTGTGTACTCGTATTACAAAAGTGACGTCGTTCATATACTACAGCGCAGGGTGCCCGACCGATCGCCCGGTCGTGCGACGACCGTCGTCCGACCGCGTGTCCGACCGACCGCGTGGGCGGGTCTCGGTTTTTTTGGTCGGACGAATGAGTCGTATTAAATGGTGAAATAGTACATTCATAAAGAAATAAACGTTGCCCGAAGATATTTCGTACGTCGCGCCGGTTCGACGATCGGGCGGCCCGCGTTCGCGCGCGACTGACGGCGACGCGCGAACGCGAACGCGCTCGACGACGACGACGACGACGACGACGACGACGACGACGACGACGACGCGCGCGCGGTGAATCGTCGGTGAATCGCATCGCTCGTTCGTGCGCGCGCGCGTCTTTCGATACCCCCCCACACGGCACGGATGGGTGTTAGGAACGCTGACGAGGGGGTGACCCATCGTGGTTCGTCTCGGGTCCCGTCGCGCGCGCGAGGACGGTGGTGGGGAAGACGCGATGGCGTCGCGCGATGGACGACGATGGCGATCGTCGCGATGATGGGCGTCGTCGTCGCGCGGGCGTCGTCGACGGAACGCGCACGCGGCGAGGGTGCGACGACGCGCGACGCGCGCGACGACGAGGACGGGCATTCGCATTCGCGATTCGTCGTTCGGGTGTTGGACGACGACGCGTACGGCGGCGCGTACGGGCTCGGTGACGGCGCGTATCGGCCGAGTTTTATGATTCGAACGCCCTCGTTCGCGGCACCGGAGGATGAAAAGGGACGCTCGAACGCGACCGTTGCGAGTCTGGCGCGAGCCGCCGGGTTTGAACTCGACGACGACGAGGCGGCCGCCTTGATCAAGGAGCGGTTTCCGGACGCGGACTTCTCGGACGACCCCGTCGAACATCCCGATGACGTGTCCGCTCCCGACGAGGCCGCTTTACTCGCGATGGCGGACGGTAACGAGACGGCGGCGTTGGGAGGCCACTGTGGACACCCGTCGAGTTCGTGTCGGGTGTCGCCGCGCCGCTCGTGTCCGAGTTCTCGGTACTGCTATTACGGGAGCGCGCCAAAGTACGGAAGATACAACCAATGCAGAGGTGGGTATCATCGGAAGAGCAGGAGAAAGTGTTCCGGCGCGTGGTTTTGGAAAAAGTGTTGGACCGAGTACTATAACGTGTACGATTCGTGCAGATATAGGGACAGATGGTCGGGACATATATACACGTGCGGACACAACGGCGCCTGCGTGGACTGCGCCGGCGCTTACGGAGGTTACGGTACCTGCGACGCCCCGTGCGGTATCGGGAGACATTACAAAACGTATCGTGTGTCCAGATATAACCGTGGATACGGTTCGAAGACGTGTCCCATCTCAAACGGCTACAAAAGTTACAAATCGTGCTCCGTGCGGTGTCCGGCACCTTCCATTTCCATCGGAGAGCGCGTCGCGCACGTCGCTTCGAACAGTTTTGACTTTAACATCAAGATAAACCATCAGAAGCTGTGCGGATCTTCGGACTGTTTTGCATCGACGTCTTCGTGGAAATCTATGGTAAAGTGCGACGCGCGCATACAGAAGAGAGGCAAATCCTGCTCGAGGTTCGGCGCCAACATGCCGTGCAAGCTTTGGACAGACTTCAGTAACCCGATCAGTCTGACGAATGAGCAAGGCTTGATGGAAGCCGGTCATTACGAACTGACTGTGGCGTGCCAGGTTATTGACAGTAGCCAAAGAACGTGGTCGACAAAAAGTTCCATTTCGCACTCCTTCCAAATCACCGCGGGTTGCAACCCATTAATCAGCCGTTCGATGTCCGCAACAGACGTCAACTCTGAGATTGCAAAATACTTGATGCTCACGTCTGAAGAATTCCTCACCGCTCAATGTGATGAGCTGTTCGAAGTCAAAGAAAACGTTTTTCGCACGTTCGACGTGGCACCGACCGACGGCATACTCACTTTGCCAGAGCTGACGCGCGCCATGACGAAGCAAGGCGCGGACCCGTACATTCTGAGACGTTGGGATTCAGAATCTTCGATCAAGCTTTCTCTCGGCCAAGTAATGCAAGCGCAAATCATCCCATCGCACTGCACGCAACCAGAAGGTCAACGATTGACGTTCACGAAAGTTGTCTACCCTTCTGTGGAGGCTGGTTTTGAGACGTCGAAAGCCGAGTGCAAACGCGACGCGGGCGCGATGACTGCAGCGTGGAAATATGGCGATCAAAATCAGCTCGGCCACGGTGATACAATATGCATATACATCGATGGCGTTCTTTTCGCAGAGGATGAGCCTAAATCTTCTCTGCCCAGGCACGCCACGTTGGATTCGCACACACAGCTTGCAAACAAGTTGTACCTGATGAAACAAATCGTCGACAAACGACCCGTATTCGGCGGATTCAAGGATGTCCAACCCTCACTCGTCGCACAGTTCACGTTTGACGTCGATCTTGAATACATCGTGCAGGAACGCTTGGTACGTGGCCACGCGTGCGTCGGTAAAACACTGGCTAAGCTCGACGTCTCCGTCGACGAGTGCATGGAAACGTGCGAGAGTCGTAGCGACTGCCGATGTGTCACGTGGAACAGCGAAAGCTCTCAGAAGTGTTACATCGAGACTGGACCGCAACACACCGATCGCGGTGAAGATGCTCCGTACAGCGCCATGACCATGGACGAATATCGCAAGGCGAAGACAGAGGCGGGTATGACCTCCACTCGAATCATGTCGAGCTCACCAATGACGCCCGGTCAACGCAAGCGCCCCGCACTCACTCGATTGGATGGAGGCAGTGTGCAATCTCTCGTGCGAAAGTGTAACGATGGTGAAGGTGGGAAATGTATCGATGGCTACGCTCAAGGTGGTTATCTGTACACGGGTGAACAACTTTCCGGGGACATTACGTTTTCTACGTGGATGCAAGTAAAGAAGTCGAGCTCTTACGAGTGGAACAGGATTGTGCAAATGCTAGGACACTCGGGCGTGGAAAAGCACGAACTCATTCTAGAGTTCAATACGAGGACATCGACACTCTCCTTACGACACGTGACGAAATCTCAAAATGGAGTGTCCACCACCGCCGCCGAGGTCTCCGTGGGCGGCTTGACGCGTACAACAGCCAGGGACGGCGGTGCGTACTCACCCTGGTATCTCGTCGGATTTCGGTTGACGTACGGAAATGGCGCGACAGTGTTCGCATACCCATCACAGGATCCAAGCAGCGGGAAGACGGCCACGAAACCGTGGACGAGAGGTTTACTCTCCCTCGTTCCAGAAGTCCGTTTGTTTAACGTCTACCGAGATCAGTTCCAGTTTGACGACGTGAGGTTCTACACGGGAAATCTCGGCGATATCGATACGTTTTTTGAAAACACAAACTTGTGTGGAAGAGACACGTACTGTGCGGAGCGAGCTCGCGCCACTCCCGCGTCGCGGAGAGTCGTGTGCATTTCGACGAATGAGAAGGGCGTCAACGTCAAGCCGTACATGTGCACCGGAGGCATGTATTACGACGGAACCACGATTGATACTTTGGTATCCATGGACATGGCGGGTGTGACGTTTTCATTCAGAGATACCGCATGGGATGAGAGGGGTTTCGAAATTGAACGGCGCAGATCTGGCGCGGAGTACTTCGGAGAGATGTTTAGCACCGCTGTGTTGGTCGAAGCGGATCTCAAGGGATGCGCGAGTATGTTTAACTCGATCACTTATATTGACCGAGACGCGGGAAACGTGCCAAACTCAGAATGGTTATACCGCATTACGGCCAAACGACCGGACGATCCCAATGACGAAACGGTGATGACGCATCGAACTTCACCGTCTTTCCGCTTTACGACGCCTTGGATGACGGCTATCACGGGTCGCGTGCTCGCGGGAACGACGGATGTACCGGTACCGTACGTGCGAATCTGCTCGGAATTCGACACTTATATCAAAAGCGGACGCGTCCCAGAAAGCTTCGATGTATCTGCTCGGTCTGGGGAGAAAAACATTGCGCAATTCAAGCGAGTGACGCATTCCTCGACCGACGTCAAAGTCCGTTCAACCTCCTACTTAGTAACAGATTCAAACGTGGACAGCGGAGCTGCACAACTCGTAAAAGGCGAATATCTCAAACTGCATCTCGCGGTCTGGGCATCAATCGGCACTGTTCGTGTGTGCATCGCACAGAAAAACCAAGTATCCACATCAGACTTGTCTGTTTTCGTATCCGACGCAGACCCCAAGGATTCTGGAAACTTTGGGATACCGTGTCTGCTGCCGGAAGACGAAACTTTCGCCGATCGGTTGTGCGTCAACTACCTGTGCAAAGGTGCAGAACTCACGTCACTCCACGGCGAACACGTCGTAGTCAAGGCAGACTCAAAGACAGTCGGCATAACTGAGATTGAAGCTGTTGGAAACGAAACGCGCTGCAAGTATACGGACGTTACCGACAAGGACGGAGAATACGAACTTCTGGTGACGGATGACTCCGGTAAGATCCCGACAAAAGCAAAGCTCCACATCGGTGCGTACAGGGAAGAGGTTTTCCCTGCGACTGACGAGATGCTCGTGGACACGTACCACGAACATCTCAGCGATAAACGGAAAATCCGTCAAAGCAAGCCCAGTAAATTGCTTCTCACCCTGACTGAATCAGAGAAGATCACAACGCCCCCACAATCGACTGAATTCTATACCATAAAAGATGTCATGCCGAATCACAAAGAAGATGACGAAGATGACATTCCAAGAGAAAATGTTGAGCGCTTCATCGCGCAACTCGCCAATCTGGGGACGGATTCTGTTGTGATTATTCCGGATGTGTTGTGGTCGTCGCTTGATCTCGACGATGACGACATCTTCAATTCAACGGAGTGGAAAATCATGTCCCAGAGAATGCAGACGAAATCGCTCTTCTTGGAACCGATCATCGTGTTTCCTTCGATTTCTGCACGCCGTCATCACGAGTTTACCACGAAGATGATGGATGGAAAGCTCCCTGAAAGAGATCGGTGTGAAAACTTTGTTCTCTACCGAACGAGTTCATCTGCTGCTCCGTCATCTGCAACAGACTGGCGTTCGCTGCGGGAAGACGTGTTTGCATTCGCCGACATTACCGCGGCGTCGCACTGTCGCACGTCGGCTCAAAGTACCGCTGAATCATACGTCGTCGGTGATGAAAAATTTTCTCGGGCATTCATGCTGCCCCTCGTCGTCGCAAAACCTTACACGAATTCAGTCTTGCTTGATCGTGCGTCTACGTCCAAATACGCCGCTACTTCATCAGAGACAGTATTCGACGACATCATGTTGAACGCCGTGCGTGTACAGTTGCACGCGACGCACCAGCTCGCTGATATCGCACACGTGTTCAATAAACCACCGCAGCAGAAGGATACGGCACAGAGAGTTGAGTCTAACGATGAATTGATGGCAAACATCTTTTCAGATCAGGTCATGACAAAACGAATCTTGTTAGATGTCAAACACAAGCGCATCGAGGAAAAAGATTTCACCGACGACACGACAGCCGTGGTCACCGGCGCCGTACTGTTCCCCAAGAGTTTCACAGAACAATCATCAGACTGCGGATTGCCGAAGGCTGAGATCTTGGTATTCGAACCCGATAAAGATCCAGACACTTACGAGACTGACGACGGTGGTTGGTTCGAGCTCGCGTTACCTCGCGGTAAAACTTTCACGATTCGCGCGCGCTATAAAACGCACACGATTTGTTACGCTGGAGCGACTGTAGAAGATGCGGTTTCAGGACTCGACAGTTGCAAAGGTCGCGATGATCATCATACCATCAAAGAACTTGGGGACGGAGAGACGCTCTTTTTCAGCGATTTTACCGAGTCAAAAGTTGACCTGGGTGTATTCCAGGGTGAATGCGACGCGCTGTACACTGGGGCCAAATTCAGGGTTACTCCCGTGAGCGGGTGCCACGCCGCCGCAACTTTCACGAGCGAAGACATCGCCGGAAAGTGGAGTAGGCCTGAATCTGAAAAAGCGCCGTCACGAATAAAGGTCTGGCCATTCGCAGCCATCAACTACAACATCGAATTGCTCGAAGGCTCGAGCGTAGACGGTTACGATAGGCACTATCCTACTCTCGCCGACGACTGCCAGACTGAGCCAGGGAGTATGGTTGACTTTTTCAGAAATCGTGACACTCTCGTGCGCTTGTTGCGACTCCAGGATGAACATGGTCTCGTTGAAGAAAGATACAAGTACCATGGTTATATTTGCGTCTCTATCACGGACGTTCTTCCGATAAAAGATGGCACGACGTGCTGGGATAAGAAGGACACCGCCGGAGGTTTGACATCGGATCATTTCATCGGCACGTCTGAGTATCCAGACTTGACGGTACCGAACAGCAAAATGATAACCGCAAAGGTGTTTGAACTTCACATGGTGACTAATCCGATCACGGGGGATACTTCTATGCAGAGATGTTTCCAAAAGTTACCGAATCCAAACGACAAGACCGGTTCAACCAAGATAAGCTTCAGACAAGACGTCACGGATGAAGGTGAAAACGAATGTCATCACAACCGAGGTGGAGGACCGATGTGCGATTTCCAAGTGTCAGTTGACGAAGAAAGTGGACTTCTAAACTTTCCTCGAAGTGATGGTTCCTTTGAACCAGACGTCGAAGTTATCGCGGGGGCGCCGAACTTTGCTCACCCATACCGCAGGAAACTCGACTTTACCATCGAGCGCTTTGACAATTACTTCACAGTGAGTAAACTGGTGACGCGACCTATGGTTACGCTTGGTTCTCAACCTCGAGCGGGCGAAGATGTGCGAAGTGATGACGTGAAATGGGCGACCGTTCCGATTGAAGGCTTAGTGTACACCGTCGTACACGACCCACCCGGCGGTAACTCGTTCGCCGAACTCCAGGTTGGTTCAACGATCGGTATTCAGTTCGACTTATCCGGAACGCGGGCAGCTGGCCTAGATCACGAGTCTGCGAGTGAAAAATCCTTGGATGAGAAGACGGTACAAATCAATCCTGGATACAACCTCGGGTACACTGCGGAAGGAAACATGAACACGCCCGTCACTTTACTCACCGTCGCGGGCTCGGTGAAGTACGATACGCAAGGGCCGAAATTCGACATGACGAGCAGAAATCAAAGTGGTTGGAGTCTTGAAACAACAACAGACCGTATTATACGTTCAAGTACTGATGTTTCGCTCGCTGGTCGCGCGGGTGATGTGATTTTGGGTGGAGGGATTGAGCTTCTTTACAGAGAGTCTGACATTCTCGACGTTCAGGATACTCAAAACGGCGCGTGCCTGGTCCCTGATGTCGCGTTGACGTGGCTTCCCCGCAAACCGACGTCATACCTTTTCAGCGTAGCGAGCGTTGAGATGCAAGTCGTACCAAACTTGAAGTATCTATTATCCGTCGTGAGATCTGGAGGCATTGCGGTCGATGGCTCCGGGATGTACTACGAATGCGCAGACGACAAGCTGGACGACGAAAGCGTGTCGCACTGTACTAAAGACGAAATGCAGTCAGAGTGGACCTCGTATCTGATGAACAAAATAGATACGTGGACGCGAACGCTGGACTGGGCATCTCCTAGAGTTTACTACCAGATGACCAAGAATGGAAAGGAAAAAGTTTACGACGCAATCGATCGAGTTTCTGAATCGCTGACTGATGGCGAAAACGCTTTGCGAGAGTCCTTCATGGAAAAAATCAACACGTTTAATGACGTTTTCTTCGAGCCAATGGATGATATAACGAAGCAACTGAGTAGCACTTGGGACGCTTCGTATTTGATGATGCCGCGCGCTGGAACTATCGGTCCTCCTCCGATGCTCGCTGGCTTTGAAGATGATATCGAAACTATGGAAGATTTCTTCGAGCCGGAGTCTGGCGATCCTATGCTCGTGGCTCGAATAACTGGGTCCGTGGAGCCCGAGGATAGTGCGCTCGACGGCGTCCCTGACGCCCTCACAGACGCCAAAGATCACACGGAAACAGCCGTCGGCGCAATCGACCAATTGAAGAAGTCTTATGAAGAAATACAAAAGTATCGCGCCGCAGCCGTGGAAGCGAAGAAGAAAGCCCAAATGATGGCCAAGTACGGTCAGACGTTCGGAAAATCGACGAGCGTCTTCAGTGCAAACAAGAGATTGAACGCTATGTCTCGAATGACTGATCGAACAAAAGCAGCGGCGCAGAAAGCGCGAGAGGTCCGAGCAAGAAAAGAAAAGCTGATTGAGAGCATGAAACCCGAGGCCAAGAAGAAAGCAAAATCGCTTAAAACAAAAGTGAAGAAATCTGCCAAAGCAAATGCCGCGAAAGTACTCGCTGGCGGTCTTGTTATGACTGAATACCTGGCGTTGGCGTTGGAATTAAAGGGGAAATTTGACACCCTTTCAGAGACCGGATATCAATACGTGTCTTTCCCGCGCGAGGCGTACAGAGACGACATTCCGGAGTTTGAAGACGTGTTTTTTGACGACGAAGCCGGTCAGGGACTGTACACGTGGGGTATGTTACGAAGTTCCGCAGAGGATCTCACCGAACAGTTTGTGTCTTGTGACAATATTCTTTGTGACGATGGGGAACTGAAGAAGCAAAAGTCGATGCTCAGTGTGGGTGGCGTGAGTGGAGATAAGCTCGGTGAAGATTTCCTTCTAACCTCGGATTATTCCGACCGCGTTGTCGCTTCTTTTACTGGCGGCGTTGCGCAAACGGGTATGCGGGTGCGAGGTCAGTCTGACACGCTGCAACCCCATTCGGATACGTTGCTTTTGACGTTCAGCGGTGGTGGTACCACGGCCGAGTACACGTTTTCGAGCTCTGAAAAATTATCGGAAGATATGTTTTCACTCGGTGTCTCAGTTTCCGCGAAGCAGCGTGTACAGCATGAGCTCGAGCTCGGAGGTCCCATCGGCATGGGCATCGCCATCGGAATGTCTGCCGCCGGGCGCGATTTGGACGGGGACTTGACGTTCAATAAGTACATGAATTACGATCGTTCGTTCGCGTGGAACAAGCACGGCAGGATGAGCACGATGTACAGTTTAGGTGATCCCGAGATCGGGGACAAGTTTGTCGTTCGCGTTGGCGCTGACAAAAGGTTCGGCACACCGATCTTCACGACTATGGGCGGTCGCAGTTCTTGTCCCGGTGAGCCGTTGACCGTGTGGCGTGAGAGTGGTTACGAGCTCAAGCTGACGGAAACTCCCTTGAATCTGAATCTCAACCCGACTGAACCCGCTATCGTACAACTCACGATTCAAACGGGCACCATGTACCGCGAATCTCCACCCTTGGGCCTGCGGCTCGTCGATGGCGTCGCGTCTTCTGTTCAGGAGGTCATGAAGGCAGCGCTCGCCGCGTATGAAAATAGCGTTGAAGTCGCCGACGCAAGCGCAGCGATCGCTCAAGCAATCGACAAGGCTGCATCATCTGTGCTCGCGGCGCAGTCTCCGACGATCGTTGCCATAAAAAAGTCAGCCGCCGATGCCGTGCGCAACAAGAAGAAACCATCTGATTTACTTAAAGAAGTGAAACTTGCTGCCGCAGCAGCGCCCGCCATGGGCACGGAAATGAACGATGTTGAATTTTCTATCAACGGTGTGAATATCTCGCCGCTCGGCGCGGTCGTTCCACTGGAGGTTCTCAACTCTGATCTGCTCAATTCTCAGTCGGTGGCGATTCGCAAGACTGTCTTGACGGTGAAAGTGAAGCCCGCAAGTGTGCTCACTCGCGATGTTAACTACATGCAAATGCGCATTCAAAGTCTTTGTGAATCCGGTCTGTCAAATTTGAATCGAGATCCAATCAGCAGCACTGCATATCTACAAAAAATGAGTTGGAGCCAGCGCTGCCCGCGGGTCGAGTTTGACGCATCCACTATGAATCAATACGGTTCTGCAAGTGTCTCTAGGTCAAAATCTGCTCCGTTGAAACTAAAAGTGTTCAACCCAGATAGAGAAGTCCTCTGGCCTAGTTCCGGAACAGTCACGCCACAGACGAACGAACGTTTAGCAAGCGTCAAGGTTCAATATCGGGTTGTCGGGAAAGGGGAGTGGATTTCAGCCAAAGTACCGGCGAAAGACGCAACGTCAGCCGAGAAGAAGGACAGTTACAAGAAGAACTTGTTGTGCGCTTACTCTCGAGGTGGTGGCTGTCCATTCGATTGGGACGTAAACAACGAAAATGAACAAATGCTTTCTGGATTTAAGGATGGGATATACGAAGTCCGCGCGAAGAGTTTTTGCGTTCGCGGCGACGCGTTCGCGGACGCATCCGTTCACGAATCTGTATCCAGCCAAACTCTGAGTCTTCTCGTGGATACGGTACAACCTTTACCGAGTTCGAAGCAATTTTATGCGGAATCGAGTACGGTTAGTCTTTCGTACTTTGAACCAATCGACTGTTCGGCGATTGCTGTCGCCGTCAGAAAAGTCTTCACTCCAACGTGCGCCGCAGTATCTGAAAGCGTTCCCACGTCTTCAATTAAGCGAGATTTCACGATCTCTTGTTCGAACGCCGAGGGACATGGCAAATGGATCATGCAATTTCCTCGTACAATACACGGCACTTTTGAAGTTAAACTACAAGGTGTGAAGGATATCGCGGGTAACTGCGAAGGCTTCAGCCCGACGTTGTGCGAAGGCAACACGTTCCAGTTTACGACTCCCCAGAGCAAACCTTGTTCGGCGTCGGGTGCATCCAATTTAGGGTACGCTTCACGTTCATCTGCGACGTTTTCTTCGCTTCGCAGCGGTAAAAGCAAGAGATGGCGTGTGAGCGATGATGCGCTGAACCTTTCGACCGTACACGTTTCTACGATTCTTCTCATCGGAATCGTCGCGGTCGCCGGTGCGGTCGCGATTTTATCCCGACGTAGAAACGCGCAGCGAATCCAAGGTGTGAAGGATGAGAAGTACGCGCTGAGAAATGCGTCTAAAAACGCAGGATACGGCGCCGTCGTGTGAATCGACGAGTCGCGCGGTCGTTACGCCGTAGAGAGAACAACAAATCAAGATACACTTTTACAAACGCTACAGTACTTTTACTAAACAACCCCACCTTTTTGTCATAAGATTTATTAAACGAAACCATCCGTCAACGTAAAGCGCTCTCCGCGCACCCCATACATGCGGGCACTTCGTGAAAATCAAACTGCGGTTGGACTTCTCCCACCAACTCGATCTCGCTCGGTTGTTTCACGTTCGCGTCTCTCGCGGCGTTCATCATTCTCACGGTGGCGTTGTACGCGTCGACGGACTCGAACCGGGCGAACTTCTTCAACACGCGCTCTTGGTCGTGCGTCGGGTACGCGCGACACCGATACGTCTTGAGAGATCCCGCCATCGGACGTTTCCGAGCCAGCGGCCCCATGACGGTTTTCGCCGGCGCCTCCCTCTCGTCGGCGATGCGCGTCAACGCCTCACGCATCTCGCGCCGAGTGTCGGCGTCGTCAAATCGCGCGCGTCGATCGTCCGCGAGCACGCGTACCTCACGCGTCCAGTTCCTAATCGTCACGTCGAGCGACACGTAATCGTCCTCCAACGACATCGCGCCGGAGAAGTGGACGGGCGCCGACGGCGTCGACTCGCACGGCATCGGGACTTTGGAGTACAGCGAACTTGACAACCGCGCCGCCTCAAAGAAGCGGTCCGTCGAGTGCAGCCCGTGGTTCATGGCGCTGACTCCCGCACGGCGCTGGTA
>Ga0181570_10000151_pt1 | contig 65537 bp, 48 predicted proteins | sample 101ome_18_FD_148667 | JGI IMG/M metagenome (GOLD analysis project Ga0181570, IMG submission 148667) | Coastal salt marsh microbial communities from the Groves Creek Marsh, Skidaway Island, Georgia - 101406AT metaG (spades assembly) | ecosystem: Environmental > Aquatic > Marine > Intertidal zone...
GAGAGATGTTTCAATATATACAATACTTCAAGTCAAGATATATTACAACTTTATTATTTTTGAAACAAATCCCTTTTATTAAAGAAAAGGGTTTTCTTATATCAATATCTTATATCTTATTTATTTTAGAAAAGAGAAAAGGGAGAGATGTTTCAATATATATCCCCCACAAGTCAAGATATATTACAACTTATTTATTTTTGATAAACTAACCCTTTTCTTTAAGAAAAGGGTTTGCTTATATCAATATCTTATATCTTATTTATTTCCAAAATAGAAAAGGGGAGAGATGTTTCAATATACTCAGCAACATTTTATTAATTGATACATATATCATACCCTATCATCTAACCCTAATCACATATATTCCCCCCACATTATCATACCCTATCATCTAACCCTAATCACATATATTCCCCCACATTATCATACCCTATCATCTAACCCTAATCATATACTAACACAGAAACCGGTTACATAACGAGATACCGCTTATAAAAATATATCTTATATTATACCTTTTATAGTCTATTTCTTTTCCAAGATAATAGTTCATATTTATCATCACGTGTTGCATTTCTCTCCCAACACCAACTTATTAATTTTCTAATTGATGTTTCTAATCTATCTTCTATTACAATTCCTACTTTTATATAATCATCTACTGGAGTCTTGATTTCATTTTTCATATATTTTTTTCTTGATTCATAAAACATATCATATCCATTGTTGTAATAATTATAATATATACCTGATACTATTCGCAATCCTTCCATATCATTATCTATACTCCCATCCTCCCTTTTACATTCTCCATATCCTGGTATATTTTTGTATAAGATTTCATATTTTTTAAATGTTTCACTTTTAGTATCAAACCACAATTTCATCTTTTTATTATCTATTATATTGATTTTCGTTTTTTCAATTTATATCCCATTTTTCTAAAAGAAAAATGGAATGATATATCATTCTAATACTTTTATACTCCATATCATTCCATTTTTCTAAAAGAAAAATGGCATATATCATTCCATTTTTCTAAAAGAAAAATGGCTTGATATATCATTCTAATACTTTTATACTCCATATCATTCCATTTTTCTAAAAGAAAAATGGCATGATATATCACACTATTATTATACTTTTATACTCCATATCACTCCCTTCATTCACCCAATCTTAATAATTCTTCATACGATTCACTCGACATCGATTCCATCTCCATTTTAAACATCATATACCACGCACTCACCTGCCTCACTCCTGACAATGATGTAAAACCACTTCCCACTGCTTCAGTACATAACCGATAGATTGCTCCTGTTATCTCTTTTTTATTTTAATTAGTCATTCAAAAAAAAATCAAAATCTATTTTATATGAATTGTCAAAAAGGGGGACAAATTAAAGAACTTTTAAGTGCGTCAAAACACATCGTCAAATCTTCAGGTAGTATTGCTAACGATTTAGCAAAATCTATGTCAAAAGTAATTGGTGGTCTTACCAATGGTCTTGAACTTGTTACAAAAACAGCAGGCAACACTCTTAACAAACTATCCAAAAACTTGCAAATCACCTCTGTAAAAACATTTAAACGTGTTGGAGATACTGGACTAAAAGTATCCAAAGAATTAGGAGATGTCGTTCAAGTAATCCCAATTCTAGGACGTCCAGCAGCATACATTGTCAAAGGAGCAGGACGTGGTGTATACTATGTTGTAACATCAGTAGGACATGTTGTTGGTAAAAGTGTAAGAACCGTTGGACGTGTCACAAAGGAAACTAGTGATTTGGTTGTATTTACAATTGCATCCACATCAGCAGTAACCGAAAAAACACTTAAAAAGTCAGGAAAGGTTATCAAAAAGGTTTCTCACATGGTCAATGGTAAAAAAACAAAGAAAAACAAAAAGAAAGGTAAAAAGAGAGGCAAAACACAAAAACGACGATAAAAAGTAAGTTAATTATACTATAATATATACTATAATTAACTAATCTAATATTATTACAACATTTTAACAGTATATTCACCAGGAATATACCTAACCCATTTATCACCTGGTCTATTTTTAATATAAACCAAAATATCATAAGTTTCCTTCTCCATCTTCCATTTACAATCAAGATATATACCATTCTTTAAAATAGCAAAATAGATATGTTCCGGCGTCTCATAACTTAACACATATTTTTCATTATACTGGTGTTCATGTAACAATGCGTATTTTTCAGAAGGTGAACGTTTAATAGACATGATAGAAGGTCTATCAAATGTAAACATATATCCCCTTCTCATATTTACCAGTTTATTGAAATTCATTTTAATTATCGGTTAGTTGTTTATTTAGACAATGCGTAAGTTATTGTATCATTGGTTTAATATAAAAAATGTTAGTTTATAATTTTTATCAATTTTCAGCAAAAGGGTCAATAATTTCATTACGTGATTCATAATAACTTCCTATTACATATTTCAAGTTATTATAAACAATATCATTTTCGTCTTTGTATAAACTCATGTTTTTATATTGTTCTTGATTACCTGTATAATCAAATACTTCAACCACTATTTCTTCATCATCCGATTCTTCTTCTGTATCTTCACACTTATCAGACCCATGTAATAATTCATTTAACAAGTCATCATTATTTTTAGTATTCAAGTGTTTAGGTCTTCCTCTACATCTAACAACACGCGGTTCATCTTCTTCATCACTATCACTAACAATGCTTATATCTACTTTTGCTTTCTTTTTAGACGGTCGCTTTGTTTTTGTTTTGCACATTTCTTCAATAAATTCCATATTTAAAGTTAAATCTAACTGCTTTGCTTGCTTTTTTAATGTTGTAATCGTTTCACCCATTTTTTTCATTGTTTTTTTATAACAAACCATCTTAGTAAACCCATTTGGTTTATTATGTTTAAATCCTCCGACTATTCTTTCTCTAATATCAATAAGGTTTAAATTTAAAGAACATATTTTACAATACGAACCTTTACATTGTTTTCCACATTTTACATATAAATCATTGCGTTTTACAACAGCATTACACCCATCTCCAATCTCATTAACAAATGGATATTGTAAAAGAGTCTTTGTAATAACAGTTTCTTCTTTCATTTAATTTCTTTAAATTATATTTTCACTTGCTTGTTTTGATTAAATAGTATTTTAATTGTTATAAAAATTATAATACTATACATTTTTTATCAATTTACATTTTTCCCTTGCACCACGATTCCAATCCTAGTTTTATGGCAGTTAATTTTTGTTCAAAATCATCTGTATTAGAATTATCAACATCACCATTTAAATACATAACACCTTCTGTTTTTTCAAGCCAATCTTCATGATGATTATGACAATTTTTCAAATAATCCAATGATATTGTTTCACCTGGTCGGTTTCGTTTCTTAACACGTTCCAGTGATGTTTCTGGTGATGTTTTCAAATATATCAAATTATTAACTTTTAAACCCCTCGATAATTCATCAAACCATTTTAAGTATATGGTATATGAAATATTATCCAATGTTCCACACTCATATAGCATTCTAGCAAACACTTGTTTATCTGTTTCAATACTTCGTTCACTAACAATTATACATCTTCCACCATATTGTTGTGTTGCTTTACGTAATTGTGTTATACGTGTTATATATGCCATCATTTGAAACTGAAAAGCAAACTTTTTCTGGTCTTCATAATAACGTTTTATAATATTGTTACCTTTCTTATCCATAATAGTATTCCATACACGAACTGGTTCATCAATATAAATGATTGGTATATCACCTATCGTTTTCAAGGTTTGTTTTAATCTACCAATCAACGTTGATTTACCAGAACCAATATTACCTTCTACTGAAACAATTAACATCTTTATCAATAATAATAAAAATTTATATTTATGTTATTTAAAATCAATTTAAATATACACAAATAAGTCTTAAATTGATAAAAATATACTACTATAACTTTTAAATAAAAGAAACATATACAACATATACAATCATATACATATGGATAAACAAACAATTATTACAAAGATTCCAAATGATGAAAATACATCTTTAAAAATACAAAAAAAAGAGAAAAAGGAGAAAAAGAAACGCAAAAATAAAAACAGATGTGCCTTTGAAGGATGTAAAAAAAAGTTACACATAGCAGCAGTTACTTGTAAATGTGATAAACGATTTTGTGGTATTCATCGTCCTCAGGAAAGACACTTATGTCCTATAATTAAAACATTAGATAAAGATAAACTTATGCAAAAATGTGGATTAGGTGGTGGAACGTTTAGTAAATTAGAAGTGATATAAACATCTGATTTACTATGAATACATGTAAGGGTTGTTGTATAAAGTACATTTTTTACATATATATTTGCATAAATCACCATCATTGTAATCGGAACATCTCTCCCAATCATGAATACATTCTTTCCAAACTTTTTTGGTTATTTCAACCTTTTTAATTTTAATATTAAACAATTCTCTATTTAATTGTTCTTCTTTTTTTAATAATTTAAGATATTCACTTGTAGAATTCATAGATATATAATAAAATAGATTGTTTTTATTATATATTTTTAAACGAATAATCACATAGATGAAAATGAAGGAACATCTATAACATACTCTTTATTATATTTATAATCTTTATACTTATTTTGTTCTTTCGGCAATCCCATTGGATTTGCCATTACAATTGTATTATTTATGTATAAATGTTGACCTATATGTGTATGACCATATATCCATATATTTGCTTTTTCAATAAACTCATCACACTCTGTGTAAAATAGATAATTATCAAATGATTTTTTAAACACAGAAGCGATACATTTCTTACTTGGAAGATAGTGTGTAATAACAATAGAACAATGATTTTTTGAATGATTTAATTCATTTACTAACCAATTATATTGATTGCGATTTATATTATGTATATGTTTAGGATGTGGCATTAAATGATTGTTATATAAAATGAAATTATCATTTTGTGTAGGTACAATATTATTGAAACGTTGGTCAGTTGGCGGTGTATTATACCACAGTGTCGTTCCTATAAATTTTATATTATTTAATACAAATGTCCCCTTCTGTAATACTTTAACATTTGTTAAATGCTTTAATTTATCTTTAATAACATCATCAATAAAATTAAAATCTTTAAAATCAGTGTCTATCATTGTACTTGTGTAATATTCATGATTACCTGGAACAAAAACAACATATTTAAAATAAAATGAAGCTTCTTGAAAAAAGGTTAAAAAATGTTTATGTTTATAGTAGCATATATCTCCTGCCAATACTAACACATGGGCAATTGGTTTTACAAAATAATGTATACCCGGATAATCCGTATAATATTCAAGATGGATATCCGACACAACTTGTATTTTCATCATATATATTTATATTTACAAATATTTAAATAATTTAAGTAATTTATTAGAGCCTCTTTCCATCATAATAGTAAATAAAACAACAATTGCCAATCCAGTGATGACTAAAAATGTTTGATACATAGAAAAGTCATAATACCCTAACACAAAAATACAAGTACCAATAAATGAAATATAACTTAATATCAATGCTGATTTAAGTGTTTTTGATACTATAAATAAGACAATGATGGATAAATGTATTATAATCTGAAGTCCAAACGCATTCCAATCCAAATTTTCCATTTTTTTTGATATATAAAAAGCATATAAGTGGGATAGAGGGTCACTAAACATAAATGCAACGATAGCAGATATAATAATTGCTTTACTTGCTCCAGACATATACAATCCAGTAATAATAGAAAGGGCAACTATATAAGCAACTACCAATCCAAATATCTTTTCATTGTATTTATACTTTAAATTTTCATCATCAAGCATTATATATTATAATTAGATAATTACACAACGAAAAAGAAAATATATAACAAAATAAATATATAACAAAATAAATATATAACAAAATATAATATCGAATAATACTATATTATGTGGAAATTTTTACTTGGATTTGCTTCTGGTGTATATGCTGGAACATACTACGATTGTAAACCTATTATTCGCGACTTAGAAAGAAACATAAAAGAATACATTCCAGATAGGAAAAATAAAAATTAATATATGACAAACAACTAATGTATCAATATATTTTTAATGAATGAAATGTTTGTTCATGTGTTTCTGCATATTGAAATATGTTATTTGCTTGGTTGTTCCGTCTTCATTTTCACAATCAAATAACGTTTTTAATTTATTGTCTGGCATAATACACTGATTGTTTTTAGGATTCTGTAGATTATTAGTTTTAATATAATTAATAATAAACTTAGTAACCTCTGTTCTTGCTACTTGTTGTCCTTCTGTTAATCCCATAAAATCACTTAATGTATTAGACACGTTTGTAGGAACAGCAAACCCTGATACCTTTTGTTTACCTTTTTTCGCCTCTTGTTTTTTTATCTCACGTTTGTATTGCTTCATTTGTTTTTTAACACTTTTCTCCAACGCTTTTACCTGACTTATAACAGAAGAACAATACGACTTTAAACCATTCAATTGGGACAATACATTTGTAAAATCTTCTTGTATAGTTAATTTTAATTCTGGTTTTTCTTCGGTTTTAGACTCCATTTATGGGTATTATATATTATTTTATTTAAATCAATTTAATAATATATAATCATAATATATCCATAAAAATTATATAAATCATTATGCTGTTGATTGAACCGATTTGGTCTTAGTATACTCAGTCCGTTTCGTCTGTTTAGTTAAACGAGTTTTACTTGGTATTTCATGTCTAGTTTCACACATTAACTTACCTCCCCACATACCAGTTACCTTTGATGCCTGATAAGGATATTTACTACTATCAGGTGTCCCTGTCAACTTAAATTCAACATATTCCCCTTGAACCAAATACTTATATTGTTCTTCAGACACACTAACACCACTATGATGCACAAATACATCTTCGTCTTTATTTTTATCATCACACGATGTAATAAAACCATATCCATTTTTATTATTAAACCATTTTACACGACCCACAAATACATGTTCACTATCAAATTCAGTTACCTTAGATTGAGTATCACTTGACATTATACTATACTAACAAAACAAACCTTTATATTGATTTTTTATATCAATATTAGGTTCCCACTTAATATTTATTATAAATTGATTAATTTTATATACTAAATATTATTAGTAGACAATTATTAAAACAACCACCTTAATAAATAACAACCTTAACAAAAATACAAAATATGCTTGGTACTATTGTAATTTACGGAATTATCATATGTTCAATGATTTATATGTATGTAAATCTAGAATTGGAAAAAGACAATGCCAAAATTAAAGCAAGACGAGCATTTATGTTTGCTAAGTAAAACAAAGCAAAGCAAAGCAAAACAAAGCAAAACCATATAAAATTGATATTCGTATAATATGTTTTTATTTGTTTCACAACAAATATCGCATTACAATGATTACAAATTGCAACTCAACTTTTAACGATACTACTTATACAAGCGATTTCAGCAACTATCCATTCGAGTTGTCTGATTTTCAAAAATGGGCCATCAAAGGTATTAAAACCGATAAAAATGTGTTAATTACGGCACATACTGGAAGCGGGAAAACATTACCAGCAGAATATGCTATTGAACATTTCGTAAATAAAGGAAAAAAAGTTATTTACTGCTCACCATTAAAGGCATTAAGCAATGAAAAATTCAACGACTTTAATCATAAATTTCCAAATATATCATTTGGTATATTAACAGGTGATATAAAGTATAATCCAGACGCGGATGTATTAATTATGACCACTGAAATATTAAAAAACAACTTGTTCCAAATAAACCAAAACGAAGATGATGAGGCATCTACAAACAAAGCAACGCTTGACTTTGAAATGGATATTAAAAATGAACTGGCTTGTGTAATATACGACGAAATCCATTACATTAATGATATTGATAGAGGACATGTATGGGAAGAGTCTATTATGCTGTTACCAGAAACAACGCAAATCATTGGGTTATCTGCCACGATTCAAAATCCAGAAAAACTATGTATGTTATTACATCAATCCAATAATAAACAAGTTTACTTATGTAGTAACAAAAAACGAGTGGTTCCCCTTATTCACCATTTATATTACACTATACCTGAAAATGCAAAAAAGAAAATATCTGAAAAAACACTTAACTTGATAGAAGACACTATAAACAAACCAATGGTATTAAAAGAAAATAATCAATTCAATGATAATGCTGTTCATCATATAGCAAAAATAGATAAAGCATTGTTTCAATACAAAAATGTAAAAACCAATAAATACTTTGTTATGAACAATATGGTTCAATATTTAAAAGAACACGATAAACTACCTGGTATAGTGTTTGTATTTTCCAGAAAGCAATGTTATGAGTATGCCAGAAAAATAACGGTTCCATTATTTGAGAATAATGAAAATAAAGCAGAATTAATAAACAAAGAATGTAAATCTATATTGATAAGTAAATTAAGTAATTGGCAAGAATATACAAAACTTAAAGAATACATAGAATTAGTTAAGTTGTTAGAAAAGGGTATAGCAGTGCATCACTCAGGAGTTACCCCTATTTTCAGAGAAATGATTGAGTTATTGTTTAAGAAAAAATACATTCGCCTATTGTTTGCTACCGAAACATTCGCTGTTGGAATAAATATGCCTACAAGAAGTGTTGTATTTACTTCCCTTAAAAAATATACGCAAAATGGATATAGATGTTTGTTTCCACATGAGTATACACAAATGGCAGGACGTGCTGGTCGTAGAGGAATAGATGATGTAGGATACATTTACCATTTAAACAACTTCTTTGTTAGTAGAAACTTTATTGATGTAGACCAATATAGACATATGGTCACTGGTAATTCTCAAGAAATACAATCCAAAATTAATATCTCTCCCACAATGATGTTAAGATATATGTATACGACTGGTGATTCAAATATAAACGACTACTTGAAAAATAGTATGATATATGACGAAGCATCCAAACAACAGCAATACTTTAAAGAAAGAAAGGAAGCGCTATATGATATCTACAAACAATCCAAAGAAAAACTTGAAAATTATGAATTTATAACTTCATTAAAGGCCGCTACTAACTATTACAATTATTTAGATGCCAGCACATCTACACACCAACAAAATGTCCCACAATCAGTAGTAAAACAATACAAAAAAGTGTTTAAAAAATGGGGAGAACGTAATTTAGAAAAGGATATACAAGTAATCATTAACTTTAGAAAGGCTGAACAAGAATACAACAAAATAAACCAATCAATTGTAGAAAACGGTGATTATTTTACAAAAGACATAGAAACTCATATTAAAATGCTTACAACCAATAAATTTATAACCCAAACACAAACACAAGAACAAAACACATCCCAAACATACAACCTAACAATCAAAGGAACAGTTGCTTCTATTTTACAAGAAGTTCCTAGTCTTCCATTTGCTGAATATATTGTTGATAATATATCGGATATAGCTAATTTAACTCCATCTGAAATAACAGTATTACTAAGTATGTTTACCAACATCCGCCTTAGCGATGAAGATAAAGTAGTTGACCCTACTATATTGAATATTCCATATTCTTGTATGATAAATATAGCCAATATAAAAACATATATCAATAAATACTTAGACGTCGAGATGTTTGTTTGCTCATCCGTTCCAAAAAATTACGAATTCCATTATGATATTTGTGAACTTATATTTAAATGGTGTAATGCTGAAAAAGAAGAAGATACTAACAAAATATTCCAAGAATTAGATTATTGGGGAATATTTCTAGGTGATTTTGTAAAAGCGGTTCTTAAAATCAACAATATCGTAAATGAATTGGAAAAGGTAGCAGAAGTTATGGAAAATGTAAAATTACTAGCAAAACTTCAATCCATTCATACTCTTACATTGAAATCAGTTGTATCCAATAATTCATTATATTTATAAACGAATGCATATAATATAACAAACAATAATATAACAATAATATAACTACATGAATACTTTTTATTTTGATGAACCAAACGCTTTTGGTAGTGGTGTTGCTACACCAGAAGCTGGTGAACACATTACCATCCCAAACAATACCACTATAAAAATAACACGATATAACATTTCTAGAAACAGCTATTCAGGTTTAACAATACCATCTGGCTCACAGTTGGTATTTGTAGAAACCAATACAAAACTTTATTTAAATCAATCTCCTACTATTAACGGACAAGTTGTTTCTGCTGAAAACAGTGAAATCATTGTATCTGAAATAACCGGAAAATTAGAATACTCATTTTGGCATGAATTGAGTAGTTGGAATGGAGGCAGCATTCCAGATACTGGAGATAACATAAACATACCAGAAAACACTATTATGATTGTTGATAATAACTCGAACATCTCAATAAAGGCGTATAATACATTAAATATACCATCATCTAGTATTTTTTTTATAAATATCAATTATTATACCCTTTACGTTCAAAATTTTACATTAGATGGAACATTGAAATTAGGAGAAGGTTCTTCAATAGAAATTGTAAGCGACAGTGATATATATAATGATATAATAAACGACGATTCACATTTCCAATTTTATTTTGACATATCAAACGCTTGGGATAATAACGTAATTCCATCACCAGGATACAACATAAATATCCCTTTAGAAACTACTATTATAATGACTTCATCCAATATTTCTTCTGATTACTATAATGAACTAAATATACCGGATACATCTAAGGTGATAACAGAAGGAGGAAATGTTGAATTGTATTTAAACACAGACCCAAATGTAGTGGGCGAACTTATATTTAAAAATAATTCCAAAATAGTTGTAAATAATGTTTCTGAAACAAACATAACAACAAAATACTGGAATGATGCTACTATATGGCCAGACAATATTGTTCCTATTAAAGGTAGAAATATAGTTATACCTGAAAATATGATGGTAATTGTAGATAATGGAGAAGATATAGACGGACATGTATTTGAAACATTAACTATACCTTCTACAAGTATATTATTTATAAATATTTATAATTTTACATTTAAAACATATGGACTCACTATTGAAGGAGTATTAAAGATAGGTAGAAATTCAGGATTTAGAAAGTTATATTCTGATAGACCTAGAAATACATATTTATTATATCCTGGATACAAAACATACTATATAGACGACATAGATGCGTGGGATTTATCTGGAATACCTCAACCTATGGGTGATTTTATTGTTCCAGACAACACAATGATAAAGATAACAAAAAGAAGTATAGCTAGTGAAGGATACAATAGAATATATGTCCCTCATTCTAGTAAACTTATATTTGTGGGAAATGCTATAACGCTAATGGCAAATACAATTAATATTTTAGGGGAAATTAAAACAACAGCAAATAGCAGGATACTTACTAATTTTGCAAATGCAACTGCAAATATATTTACATTATGGGATGACACATCTAGTTGGACAAACGGTACCCCTCCTAAAGCCGGTGAACACATTACCATACCTGAAAACACACACATTGTAGTTACATCCGATTCAAGCATTTCTGTTAATGGATATAAAAAATTAACCATACCTGCAAGTAGTAGTTTAACACTTGATATTGAATATTTCAAGTTAGCAGTAGAGAGTGTTAGTATATTAGGGTCTTTACAATTAGGTCCGGAAAATCGCTTGATATTTAATCAATATTCCCCCACAGTCCGAACATATACTCCATTATATCTAGATGTTCAAGGTATAAAAACAACACAAGCAAATTCAAATAGTAATATTCAATCTACATATAACTTTGTAATGATAGCAAATCATACAACAGCAAGGGATTTTTCTAAGTACATAAAATATAAACTTATCGATAATAATGCTTATTTTATTTATGAACCAAAACGTGTATCTGTATTAACTAATAGTCTTAGACAGGATATATTAACCAGTTCACTTAATCATGTTGAAGGTAGATTTATATCTAATTACTCTACTACATCAACTACATTGTCAAATATGTTTATACAATATGTTTGCGATGTGTTAGTAAATAATCCAAATTCACAAAATTTACTTACAAATATATCTTCTATACGAAACCAAGTAAATAATTCAAATCTAGAACAACAAATTATTCAAATTTTAAAAAAAGGTATAACTACAATGGATTTTCTAGACAACAATACATACCTTAAAAGTTTATTTAGTCAGATACAAGTAGAACGTCCTTCAAGAATTAATAAAAGGGAAAATGGCGAAGTATACAACTTTCCAATATATGGCGGTGATGATTTGTCTGTGTTTGTTAGGATGAGTTCAAACATAAACGTAGCAACAAGTGGAGAGTATTCACTATTGAAAAGTTTGTATGGAACAAACCAATTGTTACAGTTCAACGACTACAACCAAACCGTAAAAATAACCGAAACCATATGGAGAATTAATATTAATTTGATATAAAGAATATTGTTATATACAACAAAAATTGAAAAAATATTTATACATATTGTAATAATTAATCACAATATATATTAAACCAAATCAATCCAACCAATTGAAATCATGGGTAAAAAAGATGAATACGGAAACCGTTCTACCAAAAAGGACAAAAAGAAAAACACTTTTAAAAAGTTTGGGAAAACCACTGCAAGAGGAGTACGTTTTGCTGAAGAACAAAAAGCGAACACTCAAGATAAAAAAGAAAAAAAGGCAGAAAAACAACTAAGTAAAAAGGAAAAAAAGAAACAAAAATATTTTAAATCATGAATTTGTTTATAGTTGTAGTTGTAATGTTGTATATTTTTAATCGTAAATTGGCAATATGTAATTTATTTCTGTTGTATTGATAGCATTGTTTCCAAAATATAATTCTATAAATTTCTTTGTTTTATCATTCTTTAATGAATGTATTATTTTGTCATACAAACTAATAAGCTCATCGTATGTAATACTATTTCTATCATATGGAGCAATAGTAATTAGATGATTTTCAATTAAATATGGTTTCGTATTATCTCTATTAATCAAGCAATACTGAAAGTTATATTTACCTACTCCATACCCTCTATTCATTACCAATAATGGTCCACTTAAACCGTCCTTATCAATATAATTTTTCTTTTCTGGATTGTTATATTGTTTAACAGATAATTCACCGTCTTTTATATCTGAACTATAAACCAATAATGTTTTACTAGTGTCATCAGTGAGTATATCTTTACATTGATTCCAAACAATAGTTCCTACGGATACTTTAAACCCTAACTCAGACAATGTTTTTGAATTATTGTATAACTCTTTTAACTGTTTTATGGTATCTGGTATCCCAAATACAATAACATCTATATTATCTCTCTTTAAAACATATTTTTTATTATTGTATTCAGGTTTTGTCTTTGTTTTCTTTGTTTTTTGCACTATTAAAATTATTGTTTTCTGCTGTGTTTCAATATACTTGTCATCACATTCAACTAGATTTAATATTTTGAAATTATGATATATATAACGTCTTGTATTTTGATAATACATAGCATTTAAGAAGTTTCTAGGTAGTATAAAACTTAGTATACCTTTTTCACTCAACATTTCCAATGATTTAATAATAAAAGCAATAAATATATTTGGACGACCACTAAAATACGGATGATACTTTTTGTCAACGTCACCCTTCTTCATGACATAGAATGGTGGATTACCTATTATTAAATCAAATGTTTTGGGTGTTGGATTTACGTCTGGATGGTATGTATTATATGTTAGATAGTTTTGATTTAACAATGTAACACTACTGTCAAGTGTATTTTTTATAGAGTTATATATTGTATTATTATATTCTATGGCAGTTACATGTTTATCGTTGAAATTATTGGTGATATAATTGACATATTCTCCAGAACCACATGATGGTTCCAGTATTGTTTTAATATCCTTCATATGTTTTGATAACAATCTTAAGTTGGTATCAATTGTATTTGGGGGTGTAAAATAAATCCCATCCTTTTTTTTATCGGCCTTGCTAATATTGTTTGTTAATTGATAAGATAAGTTACTGTATTCCATTTTATAATATAATTAAACTATCTTAAATAGATTTCAATTTATTATCAATTATGAGATTTAATAAAAAATGTATATTTAATATCGGTTTACTGTTATTGTTTATAATAAAAACAGATGCTAGAATTCGAAATGTTGTAACGGATCAATACAATTGTGAACGTATAGTAAATCAAACTTGTATATGTAGTAAAAAATGTTTGTCACCAGTTGTAGTCAGTGATACAAACACATCATATTGTGGTGTTGTAAAATGTTGGTATATTAAAGATGATGTATGTATAAAATCAGGAATAAACTTTGTTGCACCTTTAATATTAAGTTTATTTCCAATAACACAATTGTTTGGTATAAACTATGCCGTTATTCAACGATGGGATTTAACCGCATTACAATTAAGTGTTACATTTGTTCCTATAATATTATTTTGTTGTTGGATATTTGGAAACATCAAATATAAGTTGAATCAATATGAAAATGAAAATGAAAATAACATAATGGAATATACAGACTATAAAATTAAAAATACATCAAGTTGTTATAGTTGTTGTCATAGTATTATGATTATTGTATTTTGGGTATTATCTGTTGTAAATACAGCTACTCCAAATAAAATTAAAGATGGTAATGGGTGCTATTTAACTGGATGGTAATAAAAAGTATTATAAGATGGTGTATGTGTATGTTTATGTTTATGTTTATGTTTATGTATGTGTATATTATTGTAAATCTTTTTGTATTTCTAGTCTAACTTTATGTTTTAGTCTTTCTTGGTCATGAAATATGTAAATTTTAAACTGTTGAAAACTATAGTTCTCAAAATCATGACGGGTTGTAATACGATTCGTCATATTTAAATCTTTTAAGTAAACCATATACTGATACAACCCATCATTTCGTTTTATCTTATCAAATATAAAGCCATTGTATTCTTTTTCCAACAATTCTTTATTGGTGCTACATATATTAAGCAATTGACAATCATTCTGAACACGTCGAATAGAACGCATAGTAGTATTTATATACTCAATAGATTGGTCCGTTGTCCAGTAATTATAAAATATTGTCGCTTGTTCTCCCCAAGTAATAAGACCCAATTTTTCCTGAAGCAACATCATAGTCAATAAATCTACCAATCGTCTTATAGGACTTGTAATATGAACGTATGCATCTAACTCCAACATATCATGACGTTCCAAATCATTATAATTACAATATTTTCCACCATAACTGTTCCATATTTTAAGGAATTTCTGTATATTTATATCAATATTGTCTGGAGGACGAAATGTATCATTCATTTTAGAAGAGCGAAACAAACCACATTTATTTTTCACCAACTCCTTTGCGGATGTATAGTTCATCCATATCATAAGGTAAGCGATTAAATCGTGACTGGTTTGTATAATATCAATATATTTGTATTCCTTTTTCTTATTTAAGGTTGTTAAAACAGACTTTATTTGTAAATACAATGGGTCTGTTTCTTGTTCTTCTGTATCATAAACGTAATTTTTCCTTATTTTTATCATGGTATTTGAAAATTTGTAATCTACCAGCGTAAATGTTTCTTTGTCAATGTGTAAATCCAATGTAAAGGCAAATTTAATATCGTGCTCTTTTAAACTACACAAAGTGTCTGATAATATAGTTGGCAACATTGGACGTTTGCGGTCTGGTAGATAAATAGTAGAAACTCGTTCGGTAAAAGAGCTCCATACATTTAAAACATCCAACCACATGCTTACATTGGTGATGTAAATACTTATTACATATTCGCTATTTGTTTCTATTAAACCAAATGCGTCATCAAAGTCCTTGCTTGTGTTTGGGTCGATGGTTATAATATCTCTCCCAATTCTATCTTCCAAATTATATTTTTCTTTGATTAAATCCATGAAATACCCTTCAGAATGTAGTTTTAATTGTTTCATAGTTTCCTTAGTGAATTTTTGAATAGAAGCATACAAACTTTTACAGTATAGTTGGTATTCGTAGAATGTATCCAACGATGATACGTTTCCTAGAACATTTACTAACTCTCCGTAAGGATGCTTACTGTCCCAATGTTTGTATTTAAAGATTACATACTTATTTACCAAATGCTTACTAAAACCTTGCTTAATGGCATAAGGTATTAAGAATATAGGCAATCGCTTGTCATCAGGAATACACTTGTATAAGAATTTATTTTTATATTTACCAAACCTTCTATTGTTTTTTAACACCAATACACCAGGTATATACGTTGCTGACTTAATTGTAGAATGTAGTAAATTACACTTATCTCCATCCATAGTAAATATATCATGATTAAACAGTTTCTCTTTTAATGGATTCACATTGTTTAGTTCTTTATCAACATTGGTCATTGTTTTTACATCAACCAATTCATACTCGTCATACTTTCTATTTTCAATAATAAGTTTATATTGAACCAATGATGACATCTTACGTTTACTTTATTAATTATTTACGTATAGTCTTAAATATAGTATAATTATTAGTATAATTATTAGTATAATTGATTAGTATAATTGATTATATAGTATAATATTAAATAATCAATTTAGTTTGAACTTGATTTTATTGGTGTATTTGTAGATGATTTTTCCGTTTCCGACGTTTGCAAAAACTCATGTTTTACATTTTCCGACGTTTGCAAAAACTCATGTTTTACATTGGTTTGTTGAAGAAGATTAATAAATATTTCAGGTGAAATTGCTATTGTATTCATGTATGTGCGATAATAGAAACAAGCAACGCTTGATATTTCTTGATATTGAATGCTATACCACCAATATGGTGGGACAAATAAAATAGTGTTTTTCTCCAATGTTAATTCAAGTGATTTGATTTTTTCAAAGTCTTTTTTATAATTGTCTTGAACATTCCATGGATTGATAGGAGACCGAAATTCAAAGTTTTCATAGTCTTTGTTTTCATAAAGGTATTTTGTATTTTTTGGTGGAATCAATAATACCTTTACAGTTCCCGACGTCACGTAAAAAAAGTTTCTATAATTTAAATTGTATCGCAATGGTGTATGTGAATGTTTCGAACCACTCATAAAATCATATTTACAATTTGATACTAGCGGCGGTCTTAAAAATGAATCATTATATCGAAAATGCTTTACCATAGCAGTTTCTTCTAAAAAGTCTTGATTTCTTTCAGTGATATATTTGGAATCTTCGTCTTTTTTAAACAATTCAATTCCTTCTTTTAAAGAAACTGGTAAATACAAGTTATCATTGTCGGTTGATTTTGTATCCCTTATTTTAATATCAAATGGATTATAGTTTTCATCAATATAAGAAAGATTGCATGTTTGAGTTATATCTTCATTTGACATTTCAAAATACAACGGTTGTCGTAAATTACAAACCTCTTCCAGTTTGTCTTTAGAAGGTTGTTGGATAGAATAAACTTCCAAGTCATTGCTTACTTTTATATGATAATAGATATGTAGATACAAAAATAATACTATTATAAATAATCCTATTTCTAATATATATTTCATTTATTTATCTACAGAATTCATTTGTTTAATTTTACCGAATGATTATTTAAGTTGTTGAGTATGTTTATGTTTATGTTTTATGTTTTATGTTTTATTCATCTTCTAATAAAGGAGCCAGATAAAATGATATATAATTGTCTATTGATTGTTCTTCTTCTTGTTCTTCATCATCTGTTTGCTTATCTTTCCAATCATCTAAATTGTAGGTTAATTTTATGGGAAAATCTTGACTAATATTAATTACCAATTCCTTATTAAGGTTGGAAAATTTTGTAATCATAGTAATAAATCGGATACCAAACTCAGACTTTAATTCTGCTCCTTCTTCCATCATATATTCAATGATATCTTCTTCTTTAACTCTAATATCCACCTTACCAAAGTCATTTTCAGAATTAAGTATAATATCGTCTCCACAAGATATCTTTAACTTATCACCAAATATACTTAATTGATTGACTAGTTCAGCAAAATCCTTTGAAACAAAACGGATATCTGCGGTATATTCTTTACTAGGCAATTCAACCATATCGGATTCTATATCAATCAAAGACAGTTCAAATGATTTGTCGTAACTATTACCCAATAAATCAATCGTTAACTTGTCGCCCTTTTTATCTTCATTATACCACATATCAATATATTGACCTTCTTTAATACAAGATATGATTTTAAACAACATTTCACAATGAATTCCCATAACACAATCTTCTGTGCATGTATAAGTATCAAACCAGTCAGGTTTAATATTCATCTCAAATAAACAAATATGACTGGAGTCCATACCTTGAGCATATAAACCATCCTCTTTACATACCAAGTTTAATTCATTTGATATACCTTTTAGATTCTGTAGAATCTGTGTAAATTGGTATACTTTGGTTGCGTTTTTAATGGTGATAGTTAACATTATTATTTTTAATATGACTAAATATCATATCAATATATTTAAATCAATTTTAAATAATATGAAATTTAAATTTGATAGCTATATGGTATTGTTGTTTATTTAAACCGTTTCTTCATCGACAATTTCCAATGAAACTTTATCAGTGGTTGCTTCGGTTTCTTCTTTTACCTTTTCCACAGTAAGACTTTCATCTGTGACTTCTTCTTTTTGCTTAGATTCTTCTACCTTTTCACCTTCTACTTCTTCTTTTGGTTCATCAAACTCTGGAACTGCGTCCATTGTATCGGCAGTGTTTGTTTTATTAGTAAGCAATTCTTTTACAGTTTCCAATCCTTGTTCCAATCGCTTAATGTAACCTACTAAATTAACTACTTTTTCTTCATATTCTTTTAGTAGTTTAGATTGAATATCAGACTGTTCTTTTAGTTTCAAAACATCAGGGTGTTCTTTTATAGTTTCTGGTGTTTCTACTTTGAATGATTCGCTAATTTTGCTTGAAAGTTCATTGAGTTTAGTATTTAAACTTTGAATACTTGCTTCATGTATAGTAATGACACGCTGTTCTAGATTTTTACTACGGAGATTATTCAATGATGTAATATCATTTTTATGTTGAACAGCAGGGGATACACGTTGATTAATACGTCTATTAAACATTTATAAATTATGTAAATAAAATATTAATTTAATATTAACGTATTAAGCAGTCATATCCATTTTAATAGTCGGGTAATATTTATAACCTTCTAAATTAAAGTCATCTACAACAAAATCATCAATCGTATCTTTATCATTAATATGAATAGTTGGAAATTCATAAGGTGTTCGGTCTATTTGTTGTTTTAATGGTTCTATATGATTTTCATAAATATGAGCATTGCCTATATAGTGTGTAAGTTCTGTTGCCTTTAGATTACAAAGTTTTGCTATCATATGTGTTAATAAAGCATAAGAAGCAATATTGAAGGGAACTCCCAATCCAACATCACCACTTCTTTGATACAAAGTGCAATACAACTCATCATCATTTAATACGTGAAATTGGGAAAGAACATGACAAGGTGGCAAAGCCATTTGATTTAATTGTTCAACATTCCAAGCAGACAAAATTAAACGTCTTGAAAACCGTTCTGTTGGATGTTTTAAACTTGAAATAATGTTAGACAATTGGTCAATACCCTCGTTTCTATGGTCGTGTTCTCGCCCTTTGTATGTCGCGTTCCAATTTCTCCATTGATATCCATAAATTGGTCCTAGTTCGTCTTCTTGATAATTTGTCAATCCACGTGAATTTAAAAACTCTCTGGTAGAATTACCATTCCAAATTTTAACTTTTTGAGATTTAAGCGTTCGATTGTCCGTGTCTCCTTTAATAAACCATAACAACTCTTTTAAACATGTTTTCCACGCAACCTTTTTTGTAGTTAATAGTGGTAATGTATTGTTTATAAGTGGATATTTAGACATTGTTCCAATTGTATTTATGGTAGTTGCGTTTCTAGACTGTGTTTTGGAACCATGTGAAATAATATGCTTAATCAAATTTAGATACTGGCGTTCAGGATGCATTCTTATACAAATGTTATAATTACCTTTAATATTTTTATTAATATACTATATAATGCCTAATAAAAATAGTGGATTTTCTGCTTTGTATTCCCCTTCTATAAGTTTATCTTCAAGTGCTTCTAAGTCAAAAAGCAAAAGCAAGAGCAAAAGCAAGAGCAAAAGCAAAACGATAAAAAAAGGTAATTCAAAAATAAAAAGCAAAGGCAATAACAAGAGTAATGTCAAAATCAAGTCAAAGAGTAAGACTAGGGACAAAGAAAACAATATTAGACTTGCGAACCGTCCAAATACAAGAACATTTGGGTTTAGAGATATAACAAACACTTCACGAAGAAATATCACGATGAAAAAACGATTTAGTCCTCAACGTTCATGGAGGAAAAATAAACAAGAAGAAATGTCTTTAAAATCAACACGGGATACATTGTCAAAACTATTATATGAAAAAAAATGGAAAAACAAAATAGAACCAAACGATATTATTACCATACAATACAACCCAATTAAAGAAATGCATATTCATTTATACAAAACACGCACCAATCAATTAGGATACCATGTAAAGGCAACCTTTCCATTAAACCGCTGGTCATTATTGTTACAATACAATACCATAACATCCGACTATGATTTTATAGTGAAAAATGAAATGCAAAATGTTCTTATGAGAGTGAATTGGAAAAACCAAAACGAAGCAATTGAACGGTTAATTAATTTCAAGACTATACAATTAACAAGTGAAGAGGCGAACGTGTTATTAAACAATATGTTGGACATTGTTACTATTATTGAAAAGGTCATCAAAACAAATGTATCTGGTGGCGGTAAAAAAATATTATCTAAAACGAAGAAATATAAGAGAAAAACAAAACGATTAAATAAAACGGCAAAAAAGCATCATAAGTAAGTAGGCGAACAATCAACAAAATACAATATCAATTATTTAGGAATATTGTATTTTTTATTTCTAATTATAAATCATATACTTAATGGAACAGATTAACACCGAAGTTAGTAAATCCAATACGTTTTTATCACATATGTTTTCATTTGACAACGATACCAAAAATGAATTGTTGAATATGGGACAATACGCAATTATATCCATTGTACCATTATTGGCGTTGGTAAAACTTATCGATGGTGTCTTGCCAAACTTTGACCCAACAAAAGGAAATATTGAATTGGTGGGAGAGATATTGGTTCACCTGACATTGTTAATTGCTGCTGTATTCTTTGTAGACCGATTGGTTAAGTTTGTCCCAACCTACAGTGGTAAAGGACATGCTTCTATCAACTTTTTAAATATAATTATTATGTTTTATCTTACCAGTGAAAAAATGGGAGAGAAAATAGTAGAATTGTCTCAACGAGTAGATGACATGTGGAACGGTAATCTAAAGCCTGTAGAAGGAAAAGAGAAAAAGGAAAGCAAAGTTAGTGTAAGTCAACCAATAAAACAAGTTCAACAAGCAGCACCAACACATCAAGCAAGTCGTGCCGATTATTTAAATACTCACAATCAAATGAACGCCACACAACATCATAACAATGAAGTTATGGGACAACCACAAGCTCCACAACAACCAACCGCAAACACTGGAGCAAGTAATGATATGTATAATAGTATGGGTTTTGCTGGTCCTCAAGATATGGGAATGATGGAACCTATGGCTGCCAACGACGCATTGGGTGGATTTACCAGTTTCTAGGGTGATACACATGATACGATTTTTTATTAATGATTTTTAATATAAATAACAAGCATTTTATTAATACTTTTTATTTATTTTGGATATTAGTCGGATTCATTGTTTGTTGGTTCATTTATATCATCCATAAGGTTTAATTCAGGACAAACATTTAATAAATCTCTAATATCAGCAGTTTTTGCTATCTCTTGAATGGTTGTTTTATTAAACTTATCTTGATTATTTACCAATTCACTGGCTATTTTACATTTAATACCTTCCTTTGCTACATCATGAGGTAATGGATTGATCTTATCGTATTCATTGTAGAAATCAATGTATGCTTGTGTGTGAAGTTGATTAACTGTTTGATACAACTGACTTTGACCGTCATTAACGCTGTCTTTTACCCACCCTTCATTTTTATCTTTTACCAGAAAATTGCGACGTTTGACATCCGTACAATGAATTGGACGTTCCGTCAATGGAATCCCTTCCAGATTTTTCATAAGTTTTTTGGATACGAAATTTTCTATCAGATTATTGTTGCTTAAAATGTCTGTGAGCTTAAATTTAATATTTTCAATAAAGTCTTGTAAATTCAATGCATCATTGCAGTATTGGTCCAAGAAAACATTTATAGAAATATTGTTGTTTATGTTAGTAATATTTTGCTGATTATTGATAATATTTTGCGTCGCCAAAGCATTATGCGTCTCAATGATAGTGTGTAACTGTTCAGTCAATCGTCTGATGTCGTCTTGTTCGTTTTTTATGGTCTCAACTGACTTTTTTGGTGTAAATTTCTCGTCTGCTTGTGGTCTAAATGCCACTTTTTTGCCACTTTTTGCCACTTTTTTTTGATGCTTTGTGGTTTGAAGGTGTTTCTCCCAATTGTATTTTTTAGACGCTACATAGTCACACAATTCACAAATTTTAAAAACACTTTTTTTGGTCAAATTTTGCCACTTTTTCGGTTTTATGTCCGTTTTTTCTAAATGTTTTATGCTCTCAATGTGCCTATCATAGTTGGACTTGCGAGAGGTAGAATAGTCACAAATTTCGCAAAAAAATTTTTTGCTCGTTTTTGCTCGTTTTTGCTCGTTTTTTGCTCGTTTTGCATGTTTTTTTGTCATTTTTATATAAAATTAGAAAAAATTTTTAAGTTTTTTTCAAAAAAGTTGTTCTAATGGTGCCTTTTTTTACATTTTTGGCATTTTGCACCGGATCATTTTCAAAAAAAGGCACCATTAGGAAAAAATTTCATTTCACACCATAAATGGTAAGTGTTTTTAAAATGACGAAAAATCCCCAAACCACAAATAAAAAAAAGGATCCAAAAAAAGGCACCCTTAGAACGATTTTTTTACAAAACTTTTTTTCAATATGCAAAAAGGACAATTTTTTTCTTGGGAAAAATGAAATCTCAAAAAACTTTTGGTAAAAAAATCGTTCTAAGGGTGCCTTTTTTTGGATCCTTTTTTTTGAGGCGTTTTTTTGCGTTTTTTTCCGGTGCTTTTTCTCCCCTTTTTTTCGATTTTTTATCGTCTCAAAAAATACAGTTTTTCAATACTTCCAAACCATAAATCGTAATAAAACATACAACTACCACTATACGTGGAAAATTCACTGTTTTTCCTAAATAACACCAGAAAAATCGCTAAGAAAAAAAAATTCACAGAAAAAATAATAAAAAAAAGGCACCATTAGGAAAATTTCGCCTGTTCTAATGGTGCCTTTTTTTGGATCCTTTTTTTGGATCCTTTTTTTGGTGCCTTTTTTTGACAAAAATCGCAAAAAAAGGCACCATTAGAACAAAATCCCCCAATCCCCAATTTTCCTAAGGGTGCCTTTTTTTCAACAATATATTTTCCACCATCATTTAAAATTATTATTTTAATATGTATAATGAGTATCGACGAAGAAAACTTGATAGACGCCTTAGAAAATGACAGCAATAGTTCAATTATAAAACTAAATACTAAGAAAATACAAGAACATAAAAACAACATACTTCAATCCCTTCAATTGGACCGTGATACACTGAAACTATATCATAAGAAACTAAAACATTACCGTTACTGCAGTGACGTCAATGATTTTGTCCCCGGACAATTTGTTCGCTGGATCAACTTAAAAGACCCTAACAACATCAAATTAACCAATGGAGCATTCTTAGTTGATATTATATTTGAAAGCAACAAACTCCATATGTTGTGTAAAAACCGTTTCAACGTGTTTCAAGTAAAATACGACGAAGTTATTGTGTTTCAAAAACTTAGTCAACAAGAACATGTTATACTAACAGTGATGGATTATTTGGAAAAATAAAGTATGAAGATATAATATATACCCTAATATGGAAATGGCAGATTATTCAAATGAGTTATTGGAACGAGATGAAAAAATAATAGAACATTTTGTTTGGTTTGATATGTTTGTGATGGTATGGCTTTGGGTGTTTGGGACGTTCACGGTTACCAAACTCTCTATGCGTTTGTTTGACCCATTAAACACTGACCGAACCTTTTTCAATATGTTATTTAATGTCTCTGGTCAACTGTTTTTTATATCCACCCTTTTATTTGCTTACAAAGAATATGTATTTGAAGTGTTAGTTCAATACCTAAGATTTAGAAAAGATGAAAATATTACCAATGATTTGATACTTACTTCATCGGCGATTGGTATTACTGTTGGTATCAATCTACCAACCTTTATATCAAAGATGAATAAGGTGATACGGTTTTAATATGTATTATTTTACACCTTTTAACATTTAAAACGCTAATTATTTAATAAATCAAATTTTTATATTACATAAAATGATTTAAAAATGTTACAACAATATTTAATAACAAAATGAGTGTCAAACATTATCGGTGTGATATTGATAAATGTGGAAAAACGTTTAAACGAAAATACCATTTAAAAATACACAAAGCAAATGTTCATAACATAGGTGTAAAATGGCATTATTGTGATATTGATGGGTGTAAGGAAAGGTTTAAACAAAACAGTAATTTAAAACAACACCAATCAAATGTTCATAACATAGGTGTAAAATGGCATTATTGTGATGTTGATGGATGCAATGCAAGGTTTAAACAAAAAGGTAATTTAAAAATACACAAAGCATATGTTCATAACATAGGCGTGAATTGGAATTGTTGTGATATTGATGGATGTAAGGAAAGGTTTAAACAAAAAGGTTCTTTAAAAATACACCAATCAAATGTTCATGACATAGGTGTGAAATGGCATTATTGTGATGTCGATGGGTGTAAGGAAAGGTTTAAACAAAAAGGCCATTTAAAACGACACCAATCATATGTTCATGACATAGGTGTAAGATGGCAAAATTGTGATGTCGATGGGTGTAAGGAAAGGTTTAAACAAAAAGGTTCTTTAAAACAACACCAATCAAATGTTCATGACATAGGTGTGAAATTGCATTATTGTGATGTCGATGGGTGTAAGGAAAGGTTTAAACAAAAAGGTTCTTTAAAACAACACCAATCAAATGTTCATGATATAGGTGTGAAATGGCATTATTGTGATGTCGATGGGTGTAAGGAAAGGTTTAAACAAAAAAGTAATTTAAAACGACACCAATCATATGTTCATAACATAGGCGTGAATTGGAATTGTTGTGATGTCGATGGGTGTAAGAAAAGGTTTAAACAAAAAAGTTCTTTAAAAATACACAAAGCAAATGTTCATGACATAGGTGTGAAATGGCATTATTGTGATGTCGATGGGTGTAAGGAAAGGTTTAAACAAAAAGGCCATTTAAAACGACACCAATCATATGTTCATGACATAGGTAAATATAATTGTGACTTTTGTTATTGTAATAGAAATTCACATATACTATATACCGACAATACAGGTAAACATAAGATATGTCGTAAATGTTATAAAAAAACAACAGGTAAAGAGTCAAGAATAGAACATATATGGTCTGATTATATTGATAAAGAAATAGGAACAGAATTCTTATCTTCAAATGATAAGAGTTTAAAATCAAATGGCGGTTGTTCTTCATACAGACCAGATAAGTTATATATTGGTATAGAAAAAGTAGAAATAGATGAATGCGATGAAAAACAACACAAGGTAAAAAATGGAAATTATTCTTGTGATGAAAAAAGAATTAGTGATATGTATGATGAATTTGATGGAAAAGATTTAGTGGTTACTAGATGGAATCCCGATAACTATAAAGTTCCATCTGGATACACAAAAAAAAATAGAAAAGAACGATTGTATTTATTTGTTAAATTAAAAAAAAAACTTAGAACAAAAAAACATACAGACAAAATTCATATTTATTACATGTTTTACGATATAGACAATCCTAGAATTTCAAAAAGACTACCACATACAATGATTTATGATGAAACAGATATTGATAAAATACAGTGATATCAAACACGCTTGTCACAATGTTAAAACCAGCGTTTAAAATGTTCAAATGTATAATGACATATTAAATTTAATATCACAACCGATAAGTCAAATAAGTAACACTTGCAAACAACACACCTCCCCACGTCATATCCATTAATGAAGTCATGAAATCCCATTTGTTAAATATTGCCATGTTAGTAAAATCAAACACAGCATAAATAACAAACCCCAATAAAAACGCATCCAATACGGGGCGTTTATCTTTAATAATAAAGTAGTTAATAGCAAATGCCATTACCAAATAACATGCGATTGCTGGAGCCAATCGTAGTTTTAAATCGCTACCTTGTATGGCCTTTACAACCTTATTGAAATGAGCAGAACTAGATTTCAAATAAATAGCGTCCAACGCCAGCAATAAAACGGTTGATTTTATATAATTCATCATTTATATAATATCAACATAATAATAATATCAACATCATCCCAACTCTAACCCCACTCTCACTCTCTCTCTAACCCTTACCTCTCCCTCTCCCAATTAACCATTTACTACAAAGTTATAGTAACCACTCTCCAATATATCCTGAGTTGTTTTCTTGGTAGTTTCCACAAAATTATTAAATATTAACAACAAGTTTCCAGACAACAATAAATACAACCCGGCATTAAACGCCATTCTTTCGTGGATTGGTTTTATCTTGGTGGTAATATAAGGATTAAAGATATACAATAACACCAATCCAATTACCATTTTATAGTAGTTGGTAACATCTTCTAAATACAAAGACGCGTTTTCCCACAAACCAGTAAATGCCAAGAAAAACAAAAAATAACCAGAGTAAGTAAATAGTAAAAACAAATACTCTCCTACTTCAACCGCTTTCATTTATATTAAATGTATATATTTTATAAATTTAATATAATATTGTTTTTACAAATATGGTTCACACCTTTTTGTGTTGTAGTTTACCATTCTTTACTTTACTGTAAATATCCAATGTTCTAGCACTGGCATCCGTTGCTTCTACAAAACGCGGCATCCAATAATATGGAATTACCCCTTCATGACCTTGAAAATAATTGTAAAACAATGTTTTGTAGTATTTCTTTTCATTGTGGTGTGTTTTCTGTATTGTTTGAAACCATGATTCTTTACTGCTGCTAACTCCATCACTAAACGCTTCTTTGGTTCTCCACAATACTTCTTTAGGCAGCATTTTTTTACCGTCAAACGCTTTTCTTAATATATACTTTTCACACACTCCATTCCCCGCATGAAACCGAATATCGGGTGGTATAGACAAATACGTTTCCACAAAATGCTTGTCTAAAAACGGCGTTCTTGCTTCCAACCCATGCGTTGAAATCGACCTATCCGACCGCAATACATCAAAGAAGTGAATGTCCGTCAACAATCGTTTACATTCCTTATCAAATTCCAATGCGTCGGGGGCAGCGTGAAAATACATATATCCACCACAAACTTCGTCACTACCGTCTCCATTAAACACCACCTTAGCATCACATCCCTGACTTATATATTTAGATATCAACCAATTACCTACACTAGCCCTTACCGTAGTAGTATCATAACTTTCTATATCGTATACTACTCTAGGAATCGCATTTAAAAATTCTTCCTTAGTCAATTCAATGGAGTGGTGTTTTGTCCCCAAAAAATCGGCAACTTGTTTTGCATATTTCAAATCCTCACTTCCATCCATACCAATAGACCATGTATGAAGTTTTTTATTTGGGAACCGTTCTCTGTAATAGCGATTTACAATAGACGCAATTAAACTGCTATCCAATCCACCTGACAACAAACAGCATATATCTCGGTCCGTATTATCCACACGTTTTTCCACTGCTTTACATAGTGATTCATAAACGTCTTCATAGTAATCTTCAATGCGGTTATATGTGTTATTGATACCAGAAGGAATGTCCAAAAATCGTTTATTTTCTATAAAACGAAATGCTCCATTTCTAAATGTTTCGCATTTAAATGTAGCATATGTTCCTGGTTCAAGTTGTCTTATTGATTTTATACCATCGCTTACCAACTGTTTCATTTCTGAAGCAAATCCATACATTATAGGTTCTCCTTTACTCCAATCTCCTTCTCCCACAAACATAGGACGAACACCATACAAATCGCGGGCAGAATACAACATTCCCTTTTCAATATCAAACAATACAAAAGCAAACACACCATCCAACATTCTCAATGTATAATCAATTCCGTATTTTTTATATAAGTGTATTATTACCTCACAATCCGATTTAGTTCCTGGTTCCATATCCGCAACAGTATACAAATACTTCCAATTGTATATTTCTCCATTACAGATAAGCATACAATTTTTTATTTGAAATGGTTGGTCCGACATATCGTCATTGTATCCGTTGATGGCCAAACGATGAAACCCAATATCAATGTCGTATTTTTCTCCTATCAAACCTTTGTAATTGATAAACTGGTTTGTATCCGGACCTCTTCCTGCTCCTTTCATAAAAAGTTTATACGTCATTGTTTCATCGTATTTATTGTTTAGTATTGCAAATATTCCACACATAATAATAAATTTACTAATACAATATATTTAATACACTTTAATATATTTTATTATCATAATTTATATATAATGAGTGAAGGTCATAATTCCAATATAAATAAACCAACCCAATCCAACAAACACACCAGTGCAGAGGTTCCAGTACCAGTGACGACATCCAAATATGTTTATAAAGATGTTGATACACGCAGCTTTATAAGTCGTCCAATTGCTCAACGAAATATCCCATCTCGAACAATGGAATCGGCATACATTTGTCATCCTTCTTCTACCAGAAAGGTATTGATGCCAATGATAGATTGTAGAAAAACATCTAACGTAGAAAAGGCAAAGTATTCTATTTACCATCCATCCAAAACATTTCATCCAGGGCAGTCTGCTCCATATAATGGTTATGCGCAAAATGTAGACCATGAGTCTTTGTTGTTTAATCGATTTGCTCCTTTACAACGTGGAGGACAGCACGAATACGTTCCTTCATCTAAAAGTGGACTATACAAAACCCAAGATTACTCTAACACTAATAAACAAGAAATTCAATTTAAGCATTTAAACAAAAAGGAATACTTTAATCCATTTAACCCAAACAAATGTAATTTAGCAAATAATTTATTTCAAAATCACACCAGACAACAAACAAAAGACCTATAAGTTTATACAACTAAAAACACTTATAAGTTTATACAACTAAAAACACTTATAAGTTTATACAACTACATATTAATATTGTTATATATTAATATTTACTATGAGTAATGACACCACTTCTATTGATTTAATGTATTTAACAAATCATAGCAGACAACCACGTGAAGCAAAAACACAAAATGAAATAGTAGATAGAAAAGAAGTATCGTTTTATAGAAAGCGTATATTTCAACTTTGTAAAGATTTATTAAGACAAAATCCTACTAGTCCTGAAATAAAAGAGTTGTTTGATCAGTTTTGTTTAACTGCAATAGAACATTTTAAAATGGTAGACAAAGCAGAAATAATACAAAATGAATACAAACATTTAGACGTAGATGTTCCAGTATCATCCTACAAACCAGAAGATATTCCAGACCCAAATGAAATAATGTTTAAAAAGATAGAAAAACCAAATGATAAAATGGACCGATTTGTAATAAAACATATAACTAAAAAAGAGCCAGATATACATTTACCAACAAAGAAAAAATATGATTTAAAAGATGTCAAATATCAAGAAAAAGATATTCAAGTTAAGTCGAAGTCAAGCGCTGAAGTAATGGCAAAAAAGAAAAAAAGCAACAAAACCAAACTTAAAAAGCAGCAACAACCACAGCAACAACAACAGCAACAAAACCCAATACAACAACCACAGCAACAGCAACAAAACCCAATACAACCTAAAAAGGTCAAGACTAAACACAAGACCATTGATTTAGATTTGTAATCTTATGAATATATAAAATATATAAGAATAACAAACATCATTATGAAAACTCGAAAAACATTTAAGAAATCAAGACGAAATAAAACAAAGAAACGAAGCATACAAAAACCAACCTTTCTCTATAATCCTAACAATCCCAAAACATCATTTGATGTGTATATTGATAAAAACCCGGATGATACTATACCAATAAAGTATAGCACTGTAAATGATGTAATAAATACTATTAAAAAATTGGAGCGTTTGTTTAAAACAAAACAATATTCACATAAAAGAATATGGCAAGTTGGTATGATAATGAAAGTTCGATTAGAAGCAATCAATAAATACAAGCATACAAGATATAAAAATGCGAAAGATGTATTTAAACGTTACCATTTAGCAAAACGTTACTTTAAATTTCTTGGAAAAAGAACATCTAAAAAAACATTTAGGGAGAGAAAGCAAATGACATTTACCATCAAACACAAGTCCAACCGCAAACAAACACATAAACAAAGACAAAAAGGCGGTAAATGGAGTGAGAAATATAAGAAAAGCATCGATTGTAACAATCCCAAAGGGTTTTCACAGCGACAGCATTGTAAGTATGGTCGCAAAACAGTTAAAAAACACAATTAAACATTATATACGTAAATAAATTATTAACGTATATATGAATTATCGACTACTCCTCTATTTATTTTTGATACTACTCCAACTAATATCTAATTCAGCATTCGTGTCGTATCAACACCTACATCATCCAATCACGGACACATTGGTCTTGATTGAAGATGTGCATTATAGACGAATATCTCTCCCCTTTTCAATTATTAAAATTAAAAACTTACCAACAAAAATAATCTATAAAACATATAAGATGGTAAGTAAAACAAAAAAATCAAATAACAAAATAAAAATAAGTAAAAGAAACAATAAAACAAGAAAAACTAATAAAAAATCGAAAACAAAAACAAGCAATCGCAAGTCAAAATCACACCGAATAGCGTCTAAAATAAAGAAAACAACAACCGCGTTAAAAACAACGGACGCTTGCTCTGTAAATTCAGACGGTCTTGGATACACATGTTATTCTAAACCAGTTCTTTTAAAAATCAAAGATACTTGGAACAAAAAGCATCCCAACCATGAAATTACTTCCAAAGACCCTTACGTTATATGGAAATCGCTGCGCTCCGTAATGGAACACGAACATGCGTGTAAACGAGAATCTTGCTGGTTAAAACACCTTTGTGTTAAAGAAGGTTTGCCTTCCAACATTTACGACCTCACCTTTTCCCCTGAAATGCCCAAATCATGGTTACATAACCCCAACGAATGGCTTTCAAGTTTAGATATTGTAAAGGTAATGAAGCAATGGGAACAACGTTACAAATGTTTTAAGTTTATTGGTCCTAGTCCCATAGACTATGATACACATAAAATGTTTGGGGAATGTGTATGGGACGAACTTTGCAAGTTTAACTTGAAACATCATTTAAACAAAAAGCACAAAAAAATAGGCGTTATTTTCAACTTAGACCCTCATTACAAAGCAGGTTCACATTGGGTGGCAGTATTTTTAAACGACAATAAAAAGACTATATATTATTTCGATAGTTATGGTGATGCACCACCAAATCAAATCAAAAAATTCATAGACAATGTAGTTCAACAGTCTGGTGAATTGGGAACATCGTATAAATATTTACAAAACAAACGCCGTCATCAGTTTGGTGATAGTGAATGTGGTATGTATAGTATGTATTTTATAACTGAAATGATACAAAATCGATGTTTTGAAAAGTTCCAAAAAAGAAAGGTTTCTGATGGATATATGCTTAGACTACGCAACCGTTTTTTCAATAAACCAATCTAATACATAACAAAAATAACATACATAACAAAAATAACATACATAACAAAAATAACATACTTAACAAAAATAACATACTTAACAAAAATAAACAAAACAAATTTAAAACCAACACAAATAATATAATAAACATTACACCATAATTATTATATTATGTCAATTCACGAACAAGACAATATTTCACTATTGATAGGTATACTTGAATCAGAGTTTAATCGACAATCGGTCCGTCGCCCTAATTTTGTTGATTTTTTCAATAACAAACTTAAAAACTATCACGAAAGAAGGTTTAATTACAGAGACTTACAAGACATGAACAAAAACTTGCTAAGCGATTGCTTTCAATACATTAGTAATCAAAATCGCGAAATAGAGAAAAATACAATGGTCTTGAAACCACCACCTTCTTCTCATACTTTTCAAACCCCTAGTGACAACATACATCAGCAAAAATCGCAACAACAAACCAACTCATCATTCGATAGTTATAAACAACAATACGATACAATGCTTAATCCTAAAAAGCCAAATGATATTGATTTCAGTGATACTATTGAAGACGAACCAATCCAAAATCTTGATTCCATTATAAATCAAACCTTGGAAGACAGAGCAAAGGAATTACAGCGAATTACAACAACATATAGTGACAAACCACCAGATTGGATAAAACCATCCACACAAGACACACAGTCAATTAATATTAATAATAATAGTATCAATAATAATACCAATAATAATAATAATAATAATAATAATAATACCAATAATGAACCTATGAAGTTAATAATAGAAGATGATGTAAATCCCAATCAAACATCTCTCCCCAATTCTATTTTAAAAACAAAACAAACTTCAAACAAAAAGGTAACATTTAACATGCAACCTCAAATACCAATACAATCATCAACACAACAATTTAAAAAAAGTCCAACTGTCAATAACTTGCTTAATAAATTAAAGTTAAAACAATCCGATATTCCTGCACCTCCTACCTTGTCCGACAATCAAATGTCTGATATAGAAAAGCGTATATATGACAAGATAGAAGCCAAAGTAGAAGCAAAATTTGCCATTTTAAATGAAAAGTATAGTAAATTACAAATACAATATGAAGAGTTGTCTATGAAATATGGAGAACTATCAATACCATCTCTCCCTCATCAATTATCATCTCCCCTTCAACATCAAATTCAACAAACCGATAAAATTGATTAAAGAATATTACATCTACATCAACAACATAAACAACAAATAATCAATCAAAACATGAACAATCTACCAATTCAAGAACCACCAGCAGACTTAAAAATCCAAAAATATTGGAGAGACCATAATAAAGTAACCGATGAAATGGCGAATTGGTTAAAAGTAAATTGTGGATGTAAAGAATACCATGGTATAAAAGATGTAAGTAAAACAAGACATCGTATGATGTTTGATAAAGTAAGACCAAAGGGGTATGTATGTTGGATGAAGGTAGACCTTCGACCAGGAGCAATGAATGTGTTTAAAGATAATATTATTTATACCGACAAGTATGGTCGCAATCCAGTAGATTTTGATATGAATCCAATCGTAATTGAAACAACAGAATAAATATATGAAATATATGAAATTTATGAAATTTATGAAATTTATGAAATTTGATTTACAAATAAAAATTAGTATTTAATACACTAATTTTTATTATTTTTACAACATCACAATCTTACAAAATTACAATACCACAATCTTACAAAGTAATAACCTTAGTAAAGTATGCCCAAAAGAAAATACCAACAAAGCATTTGGCAAACAAGTCCAAAATATTAAATCCAACATTCTTGGTTTTTTCATCCATCATATACAATACACCATACATACTCCACAAAATAAAGAACGCCCAATACAACAAACTATTGTCAAACTTATATTTACCCTTTAAAAAGGTGGCATAAATGTAGTAATACATAGCAAAGAAAGCGGCGAAACCAACACCGAAACCCATATTTTTACTGATGGTTCCAATTTCCCCCAAATATCCAGTTCCAAGCATAATAGCATTTAAAGCAATAATAACCGCGTAAGTTCCCAAACGCAAACGACCTCCAGTATTGTATAGAAAAGCCAATACCAATACTAAAAGCATAATTGGTGTAGTCATCGACCAATCTAAATAGCGATTTTCATTGATTTCCTTGTAATCGATTTCCTTTTTCTTTAACTTTTCAATAAAGGTTCCATAAAAGTAAGTAGCAATAACCGAAATGGCGGTTTCCAAATTTAAAATATGTCTTGCTTTAAAGTCTTTGGTTCTCATGGATTCAATAAACGTAATAGTAGCAGTCGTTAGGAAAAACACATAAGTAATGTAAAATGTATTACGAACCGTTTTATCACTTGCTTTTTTAATATTGATAAATCCTTCTTTATGGTCTTTGCTACACATGCATTCTTTACCTTCTCCTTCTCCACATTCCTTACCATTACAACCCATACCTTCAGTACATCCAATACATTCTTTGGTTTCATTATCTTTCATATGGTCCATCCCTTCCTTAGCATCCTTTTTGGAAAGCATCATTGTAAATTTCTTTAACGTATCTGTAAAATCCATTATACATATTACACATAAAAAATATAATAATAAATACATTAACACAAAATTATAATAAATACATTACCACAAAATTATAATAAATATAATAATAAATGGAATGTGGTATATGTTACACAGACGATAACTTAGTAAAAACGAATTGCGACCATTTGTTTTGTTCTAAATGTTTGTCTACGTGGAGGGAAATCAAAAATAATTGTCCAATGTGTAGAGATAACATAAGTTATGTAATAAAAATTAAAAAAGAAAACCCTAACATTGAACCAAGAGTAACTCGTTCTATGACAAAACACAAAAGAGAAGTAGAATTCTACGATAATTTTAAAAAATTGGTTATAGAAATAACGAGTGGAATGGCTCATGGTAACCGAAATGTTGAAAACGTAAGACAAAACATTAACAAACTAATTAAACTATGTTTAAAAAACTATAAAATAATGTCGCCATCCATATACAATCTAGTATTAGATATATTAGGAACAAAAATACATCATATACACAATAGAGACATCATTAAGAAAAGGCTAATAGAACTAAAACCATACATCAATCACAACCCAACTATTGATATGTGACCCATCACACACCATGCATCACACACCATACATCACACACCATACATACAAACAAATTTTATAATAAATATATTATAAAATTTATAAAAATACAACTATTATCACATCATAAACCACGACATCAATCATACATATACCCTTCTAATCTTATTGGGGTCTTTGGGATGAGGAACCAACTTTGCAACCAACAATGGATTTACTCCTGTGCTTCTAGCTTCTACATAACTATCATAATCATACAATTCACCTGTTTTCACATCTGGAGCATCCCGTTTAAAAGCATATTTTTTACCATCAATTACAACCAATTTAGCAGTCCATGCTATTTTCTTTATGTTTTTCTTTCTAAACTTATCTTTCTGGTCTTTCTTAAATGAAGGAACTGTTAAAAACTCATTAGGATTGTTGCTTGAAAAAGAATAACAAGCAATATTTTCCTTTCCAGCAGTATGAATACTACAATCAATCGACGAACTCTTAATTTCCTTCAATATATCCTTCTTTACATTTTCCTTAATACTACTGATTTCATGCAATGCTTCATCCGTAGTAAGCACCACATTTTCATTAAACTTACTAACATCCCTACTTTGTAATCGCTGAGACACCTTAGGTTCGCGTCCTTCTTTGGTTTCGGCTTCTTTGTCACCCAATAATTGCTTTTCTGAAAAGGTCATCAAATACATAAATACCTTTACACTTCTAAACTCTGGTAACAAATCAGCGTGACTATTGATACGAACTGCTCGCCCAATAACCTGTTCTTTTCGCACTGGATGCCAGTATGGTTCTACAATGTGAACATACCTTACATTTTTCAAATCAATACCTTCTGCTCCACTACTTGTAATCATAAAGACCTTTATCATTTCACCGTAGAAATTGTTTTTGCTCATTGTCATCAATTGGTCGCGCAATGTAGAAGGAACTACACCCCAATTGCTGTTGAAAATGTTTCTAATAATCTCTTTTTTCTCTTCGTCTTCAGTCCCTGTATAAAGCGCAAAACTAGGTTTATCAATTTCGTCTTGAGTCATATCCACCAACCATCTACCACCCTCATCTTTCTTAATCTTAAACTCCGAATACCCATTTTGCTTTAAAATCAAACTTAAGATACCAATACCTTCCAGCGTGCGAAACTGTGAATACACCAAATGCGTTCCCTTATGTTCGTCTTTCTGAATATTATACAATATCTTTTGAAACTTTGGACTGTAGGTTTTCAATCCATCGTAGGTCAAGTAAAGGTTTGCTTTGTCTTCCAATTGTTTCATAGCATCTTCAATACGCTCACCATAGTCTTTGTTTACCATTTCTTCTATTGCACTACTGTCATCTACTTGAAACCGTCCGTCTACATTATTGATGCGCTCATTTACACCAGCATTGTCCAGTAAATCCTCGTCTACGTTTTTAATATTTACCTTACCATCCTTCTTTTTCTTCATAGGCAAGGGTCGTTCAATATCAGCGGGAAATACAAAATTACAAAACGACCGCGAAAAGATACGATAAGTAGATGTGCCTTCTTCAAACACGTCTTCGTTTTCCGCTTTCTTCTTTTTCTTTGCATTTCCATCCGCTTCTTTTCGCTCTATTTCGCGAGTTGTTTCATAAATACCCAACTGGTAATTGCTCATAGGAATTTTATCAATAATGATATCTTTCTCTGGATTAAACTTTGGCAACAATTCTTCTTTGGCACTTCTAAAGTAAGACGTCAAACCCAAAACACGTCGTTTAAACAAATCATTGTTAATCATATTTCCATTAGATGGATTAATAAACAACTTGGTAAATCCAGCATAAGTGTCGGGAAGTGCTTTGTTGTTTTCAACTTTAACGTTATTTGCGTCAATCATAACCTTGCTTTTAGACAAAATATCAGAAACCATCGCAATAAACTCTTTTTCTTCTACCTTGTTTTTCTCTCCCAAAACAACACCATTGTATTCCCTTGCTCTTGTCAACTTAGTTTCAAAGGAAAATGGGTTTCTAGTAATGCTTAACATTTTGGTACTTGGTTTGTATTCCACGTAATCCACTAAACGATTGTTTTTAAGAGCTTTTCTAATGTAGTCAATATTTACCTTTTCTCTGGTTTTTACATCTGCTCGAAAGTGGTAAGTTTTAATGTATCCTCGTAACATATTAAACAAAATACCAATCTCATTGGGGTAATTAATCATTGGTGTTCCAGTTAAAAATACAACCCGACAGTCAATGGCGTCCATCAAATATTCATACAATTTCACCGACAAACTCTTCGTTTTCTTGCTTTTTAGTTTGTTTACAATTCTACTGACGAAATTATGGGCTTCATCAATAATGACTACTTTGTGGTCGAATGGATTGGAACGGCCGTGTTCTTCTTCTGCTTCTTGTTCCAATTTGGTTAAATGGTCCATTCGCATACCGTTGTAGCGGAAAAATCGGTATTTTTTCATAATCATTTCGTTGATTTGCTTGTCTAGTGATTTTTGCTGGATTTCAGAAAGAAGGTTATAGTTGGACTTCTTTTTAACGTCTACCATCCATGCACCTTTTTGTCGTTTAATATATTTTAAACTAATACCCAATACACGATGGAGCGTTTCTTCCAACTCCGTATCCCCATTGGTTTCTACGAATTCCCAATATTGGTTGGTGCGGTAGATAGGGTCACCACACTTCTTTAGTTCTTTGACATAGTTCATTTGAAGGGAAGCAGGTGTCATAATGTAAATTTGTTTGTCGTTTTTCAACCCTTCAGCAATTCCAATGGAACCACATGTTTTCCCTGCCCCCAAACCATGATAAATTAACAATCCCCTATACGGAGAATACAAATTAATGTAATCACGAATGATTTCCTGATGCGTAAATAAACTAACAGGCTTTCCATCACCACTCTTCTTTTCTTTTTTAGTTTTGTAGGGTTGAAAAAGAGTGTTGATAAAGTTGGTAAATATTTTGCGATTGTTAAGGTAGTAAGAGTTTGCTTTAATGTTAACCTTGCGTTTTATAGGAGGAAGTCGTTGTTTAATGGTTGTATCGCCAATAATAACACTTTCCGTGCGCAAATCTGTATAATAACTACCTTGTTCGGTTTTGTCGATAGAAGTAATCACAGGTTTATCTTCGTCCCGACCTTCTTCTACACCAATCTTCCCTTCCACAACAGCATCACCTTTCTTCTTCACCCCAACCTTCTTCTCCTTATCCTCAACAACCTTCGCCTTATCCCCTTCTGCTTCAACCTCACCATCCATTTCACCAATATCAATCATAGTATCGCGTGTAGCGATACCTTCATCCTTCTCTTCTTCCATATCTTTTTCTACTTGTTGGGCAACTTTTCTATCATCCACAAATACCAACCCTCTTGCTTTATTGAAAAAATCAGAAAAATCCATAGTATTGTCTGTCATGTCTACTATTGCGATGCCTTTTTCCTTTCCATCACCAACTTTTTCCTTTTTATCTGTATCTTTAACACTATCTTTTGGTGCAAAAATATCACCGATGTCTTTTTCTTCTCCATCTTTTTTCACATCGGTCTTCCTTGGTTTTCTAATAACGTCATTTTTTTTTCTAGGTATCAATATCTTATACTCTGTCTTCTTTTCTGGAATATTTTTTACCTTTAATCTATCAAGAAGAGAACTCATTGTATATATAATTTACTTATAATAAAAGTTTTATGTTTATATAAAATTTAACCTAACATAATAGAATACATTTCAATACAACCAAATACAAGTTAACTGCTATTGTTTAACAAATTCAACCCCTTTAAACAAGCAGATTGTTCTGCCTTTTTCTTGATTTTGTGTGTGTCTTCACCCAAATACAAAAACAAATTATTGTCTACGTTTTCCAAATAATATTCAATATCTTCTAAAACACTACTATTTTTGTATTTTTTCTCTAAATGTTCTACCTTCATATAAGAATGTAAGTTAACATTGTGTTGATTGTATCCAATGCATAAAAATACCCCCATATGGTAACCGATATCCTCGTCCCATTCACTCATTTCCCTGTAGATAGGAGTAACTTGAAACGCTTTCTGTAGTTTAACTTGTAGTAAATTTTTATAATTATCGTTTTTCTGGAGTAAGTTCATCCAATCTACATGCTCATCAAACACCTTTTCCACAAAGGTTTGTGCCATCTGAAACCCTGGACCAGTAACAAACACATTATCAAACCATTTTCCCTCATCGTGGATTTGTATTTTGTTGAAATCCAAAAACAAAGCACCCAAAAAAGCTTCAAACAAACAACCCAATTTTTTTAGATTGGTTCTGGTTTTCTTTTCCTCTGCATTGGCCGACATAATATACCATTTATTGAGGCCCATTTCATACGCCATTTTACCAATGGATTCGTTTTTCACCAATGCGATTTTCTTTTCGGTCAAAAAACCTTCATTTTCCTTTGGAAATCGGCGATACAAATAGTATTTAGTAATACATTCCAATACTCCATCCCCCAAATATTCCAATCGTTCATTGGATTTGGTTTTAAGAGGCATACAATTGTCAGGTCGTTCCGCAATAATAACCCCATTTTCTTCATTTTCTATTTTAGGTCTTTTACAATACGACTTATGAATAAACGCACGTTTGTATAAGTTGAAGTTGTGAAAGGTACTAGGTAGACCATATTTCTTTAAAATAACAGAAACATCTGCTTCTGTTATTTCCATATTGTTTTGATTGTAAGGATTGAAAATATACTCTTCATCATCCTTACTAACATCTCCGTCTTGAATAATATCTTTATCGATAGTTGCTGCTGTAGTTGCCATAGTAGTCATTATATATATTATCCCGACCAAATATTTAAACCATTTTAATAAATATTATAATCAATAACTTATATATAGAATATGACAGAATTTATTAAAAATAATCAGTTTATCAATTATTTAAGTATAGTAGATAGTATACATGATTTTGGGAAAAAAAGATGTCAAGATGGAGTAGAATCTGGTGATTCCAAATACAACGATTTTATTCAACATATAAAATCAATAAATAAAGCGTATGAGAACAGAGATGATTATCGAAATTTTACATCAGGAATGTTTGAAGGCGATTATACGTATAATTGGTTAAAAGATAAAAATGTTCCAATAGAAACTATAACAGGTAAAAATTTATTTAATAAGTTTAAGAAAATCTATAAGATTGGTGAAAAGGAAAAATATTATACAATTCACGACGCAGTATATAAAAGTCCTGTATTTAACTGGAATTTCAAAGAAGGTAAAACAAACTCAGGGGATAAATATCATGTTCAAATTAAAATACCACATAACTCTTGGGATGGTGCTACGGCGGCAACTACAAAAACATTTGTAAGTTCCAAAGGAAGAATTGTTTTACCATACAATACAAATAAAACAACTTGGGATTTTACAAGTAATACATTGACAAATAGAGACAATGGTGGTAAAATGTCATTTTCTTATGAAAAAAGCGATAGTTTTATTTATGACATTGGGCCTATATTGCGTTTTAAGTATATTATAAATGGGCGAAAAACAACATTTAAATATGAATCTCCGGCATTAAGTAAACCAATTGAAATAAAATTTAATGAAACAGGTGTTATTTTAACGAATACATCAAGAGGTGTTTTAAAAAAAGCAAAAGAACAATTAAATAAATTTATGAAAATTTTTAAGAAAAAAAAAGTTCAGCCTCAAACATATAATGTTGAAAAAGTATTAGATATGGAATATGTTAATAAAAAACCATATTATTTGGTTAAATGGGAAAATTATTCGGATGCTGATAATACTTGGGAACCTGAAGCAAATTTAAAAGGGACTGGAGTAATAAAGGCTTATAAAGAAGGATTATACAAAGATAAAACACTAACAAAGTTAAAAGGTAAAATAGATTCAGGTCCTAGCGTTGGGTCTTTATGTGCTGTATTGTTAAATAAACCTAAAGCATCATATAGTCCATGTAAAAGCCGTGATAAAGATAAATTAAGTATAACAATATGCGAGCAAATATATAACCAACTAAAAGGTTTAAAAAAATCAATAAAACCCCAACATTTATATAATTTATTATTAGATATAAAAAGAAGTGGTGATTGGGAACAAGTCAATTCAACAAAATGGTATTCTGGTAAATTTCCTAAACAAAAAGTAGTATTTTTTACAGGAGATTGGTTATGTTTTTTATATGCAGTTATAAATAATATTAATACTGTGTATCTTGGAACAAAGGATAGTATTACTTACTATATAAAAAATACATCTAGTAATTTAATTTTGACAGGAGGAGAAAAAGATGAAACAAGTTATGAAGCAAAATATGAAGAAAGCGAGACCAACACTGATAATGAGAATATAGAAACAATACCTTCTAATGAAGAAGGAAATATAGTTGACAAATTTGAAAAAAAAGAAAACGATGACTACGACTATGACGAAGATACTGATTTTGACATTGAATTAAACAATTTGTTTATGTCGGTATTAAGTGATATACGAAATATAACAATGAAGTGGCATTCTATAAATGATCCAGAAGAACAATATTATGATATGATACGCAACATAATAATCGAATTCGATGAGATATTATCATTGTTTCCTGAAACGCAAACATCTATCAAAAAAAATGTAAAAGGTATTATTCAGTTGTTTTCACTAATACTAGACATACAAACAAAAAATAATGATGATAATGATTCACCAAATAATATATTACGGTCTAAAAATGTAAATAGTCCAGGTAATAAGTTTAGTCAGACTTATTTAAAAGATAAATTTGAAAAAATCCCAAATATTGAAAAATATGGTTATATAGGATTAGTTAACGAAACAGTAGAATCAGCAAGAACACATACACTTAAAAAAATATTTCTGATGTCAGTTTGTATTTTGTATGAAATGATGACCGTTGATGTTAATTTTGATTATGAAAATGTAAATGAAACTATTAATACTGATTTAATAATAACCGATGAAAATATTATACCAGAATTACCTCCTATATTAGAAAGTTTATATTATCCTATTTTAACAAATAAAATATACACTGAAAATGAAGGGAAATTATCGTTGTTTCGCGAAGATTCAATAGATAATGTAATAATGTTATTAGGTATTAATTATAATTTATTAGCATATAGAATATTAAATACTTCTATATCAGATGAAGATTTTAATAAGGAAGTTTTTTCTTTACAGGGATTTTATACAGGCAGAAGTAAAAACATTGTTTTGAAGTCTTTTTACGATAGTTATAAATTATTAGTAGATAAAGATATATCCGTTGAAAAGAAGCAATTTATAGAGTCTGCAAGAAAGTTTATCGGATTTACAGAACAATCTCCGGTAATATCTCCTTCAATATTGGGAAAACGCGGTCGTGATGATAATGAAGATAAAGATGAAGAGCCGAATTTTTCTGAGATATCAAAAAAACCAAAACAATTTGGTGGCAAAACCAAAAAACGCACCAAAAAACTCAAGAAAACCAAAAAGAAAGCACACAAAAACAAGAAAAAGAACCATAAGAAAAAGCATAACAAGAAAACAAAGAAAATGAAAAAGAAACGAAACAGTAAGACCAAAGCAAAGAAACACAATAAACACAAGAAATCCAAAGCAAAGAAACATAACAAAAAGCAGCTCTTTGAAATGACAATAAAAGAGTTAAAAGAACATGTCAAAAACAAAAAAATAAATAAAAATAAACAAAATTGATTTAAATTAATAATATATCACTTTAAATCAATATCAATATGAGCATGAATTACTTTATGAATATGAGCACCAATAAGCAATATATTAACCAATTGTATGACAGTTTGAAAAAGTCAGGGGTTGAAAAATTAGGAGGTCGTCTTGACCCATCTAAAGGAATGCCTAGTATACGATATGTATTCAACAATGGAAACACAAATGAAACATTCAATACACTGTCTATCATACCAATTGGAAATGATGAAGGTTATGAAATATTATTAAAAAAAGATGATGATTATGTGTTTGTTTCAGAGTTAGGTTATGATGATGTGTGTTATTTTGAAACAGCAGAAGAGGTAGAAAATGAAATTATAAGATTATCCAATGCATTAAACAAAGAAAATCAACCCCATTAAATAAAAACAAATAATATTTAAACATTACTATACTGTAATATATAATACATACAATACAATATATATAATCTATAAAATGCTTCAACCACTATATAATATTAATATTGAAAAACATAAACAAAGAAACAAAGAATATTATTATAAATTAAAATTGGCACCAAGACATATACACATTAACAATTTATTGGATTTCGATGTTGTGATTTTTCCACCTACTGGACCTGAATGTATAAATACAGCCGGTTTTGAATATGCATTTTTAAATGAATACAAACAATTCAAATCTAACAATACACATCTTTATTCATCTCCTTCACAATCGCCATCACAAACCACATTTATATGTGGTTCATATGGAGCATACCGTACCACAGCATTGCTGGCATCTATACTTTCAAACAAAGATAATATTACCAATTTTTATGACCATATTATTGATATGACATATACCAAACAATCAACACCAGAAACATTAGAAACCATGATGGTTGAATTAAGAGACAAAGTAGCAACAACAAACGATATCAAACAAATTATCCATTCCAATGATTTTAAAATAGCAATCATTGTAGCTAGATTAAAACCAGTATATCAATATTTGCATCAATACATTCAATATATAATCATGTTTTTTCTTGGTTTGACAAGTGTTTATTTCCCCAATATACTTCAATCTGCTTTATTTGATAGACTTTGTTTTCATACAAACGCACCACCAGTAGAAATCTTCCCCGTAAATTATGTAGATGAATATCATAATCTAACTATTCACAATTATAAACAAGTATTAAAAGCATCTTCTTGTATTCCTGGAATAACGGTTGAAACCAATTACATAAAAGGATGTGGTAAAGGAATATATATGGATGGTGCAATAAGTGATATGCATATTGGGTTTTGTTTAAACAACAATGTTTCAGGTGTTTTATTGAATAGAACCAACCATTTAAATCAAAATATTTTTCATAAAATATTGAACTACCCTACTATACCAAATATTTACTATCATAATTTATCATTGATATACCCAACAAAACATTGTAAAAAAAATACACTAGACAATCATTTGCCTACATTGAACGATTGGTTTAAAGAAGATTATGTAAAAAACCCCAACCAACGTAAGGCGAATTGGAGAAAAACAAAAGAATTGTCCATTGCCCATTTATATACTGATATCAAAGACCAATTTAAAAAAGTGTCTTCAATATTTTAGTTTGTATTATATTCATTTATAATGCGGTACATATACACATTTCAATAACTTATTTAAATAACTTATTTAAACATATTTTTATTTCATCATAAATAATGAAATTAGTAATTGATTATAGAGAAAAAAAATTAATTCAATTGGTAGAGTCTATTAAACTAATGAATGCAAAATACAAACCCATAGAAGTTGTAGTAGAAAACCTCCCACTTTCCGACATTATTATAAAAGACAACAACGATAGAGAACTTATTTTAATAGAAAGAAAAAGCATAAATGATTTAGCAAGTTCCATTCAAGACGGTAGATACAATGAACAATCTTATCGTTTAGACAATACTGATATACACAATCACAATATCATTTACTTAATAGAAGGCAACCTATCTATGTGGAACAATCGTTATTCCAGAATAACACAAGACACCATCTACAGTGCTATGGTAAGTTTAATGTATTACAAAGGGTTTTCAGTTTTTAGAACATTTACTTTGGTAGAAACAGCGGAATTTGCTCTTAATATGGCTTTAAAAATAAACAAATCAAGTAAATTATCCCCTCCCAAACGTCCATATTTCCAAAACATTAATTTCCGGAATCCGCCTAATTCAACTTCATCATCTGATTCCGAAGACCAACCTAATACCATATCGTCATCCGCAGCAACAAGCAACGCCAAAATAAATATTAAACTAAATCCCGATGTAGTAGAAAGCACCAAACACGAAACGGTGGAAACAAACGCTTCATTAAAATACAGCAAATATGTTAAACGAGAAAAGAAAAGCAACATAACACCAGAAAACATAGACGTTATCATGCTAAGTCAAATCCCTCACGTTAGTGTGGATACTGCCATGCAAATATTAAAACATCATGGGACCATATACCGATTAATAAACACATTAAAAGAAACCCCTGATGCTTTAAAAACATTCATGGTAAAAACTAAAACAGGAACACGCAAACTAAGCAGTAAAACAGTTTCCAATATTAAAACATTTCTTACAGTGGAAAAGTAATATACAATTAATTTTTGTCTAATTTTATATTATATTTAATAATGTCTGGTTTATTAATAACATCAGATAATATTTATGGTTTAGTAAATCCACCACCTGACCCCGTGGACGATTTACCAGAGTTACATCAAACCATTGCCTCAGGTTCTGTTAGATGGGATTATTTCGTAGATTTGTCTAATAATATAGGAGACCATTTAATAGCAGGAGAAAATGTAACAATTACTGGAAATGTAATATCGGTTCAACTATCAAATACTAATACAGATAGTTCTGGTTCAACTATTACAAATAATAATCCTATTGTTTCAAAAGCACAACTAACCAACGTCGATTTATGTAATAATCGTTTAATTGAATTAACATTCAACGAAGATATCACTTATTTGGAAACATATGAATTGTCCAATTTCGAAGTTAAAAAAAACGATGAAACAATCAAAATGGGTGAAATTTACATAAAAGACAATAAAGTTAATTTATCATTGGATTATAGTGCTAACGCTATTGTAGATGCATCATCAGTTACACATTTGATAAACCCAAACGATATATCAGGACAAGTATATTTTGAGACATTTAATGATACAAAACATATTGGAAATTATCAAACTCAAGGAACATTTGAAGAAGGTGTAAATAATATAGGATACAGTAAAAAGGGTGTATCAGGCGAAGGAATTTTTAATTTGACTACATCGGATATGCCAAATGATGTAAAAGCAATATCGTTTTGGGTAAAAGACTATGAATGTTTGCAAGAAAATTGGTTTATTGTTAGTGATATTGTTCGACTAAATGGACTTGATATTGAAATTTTTGTAGATAGTACAAATACATTGACCGGATATGGAGAAAATTTAAAATCATTATATGTAGATGGTACTAAACATACACTAACACTACGCAACAGTAATCTACCCTTTACATTATTTGACATTACACCTAGTTTAACATCAGCATCATTTGTGGGATGGCATCACATATACATTGAAGCAAAAACAAAATTCGCGGATATAGAAATATTATCTAGAAACGGAGAAAATAATAGTTTGGGTTCGATTGATGAAATTAGAATGTATAACCGTTTTCTTAGCACAACAGAAGTAAAAGGATTGGCACAACCACCTTATCTAACAACAATAGATGATTTATCTGGTATTTTAATAAAATACACTCGTGACATAGGAACAAAAGATAATTTGAAAACACCACTTGGTGAAGAAATACAACATTTTATTTATTATAATGGTTCAGAATACTATAATAATGAAGTATTGTCTTATCTTAAACGCATAGACTTAAGTTTAAATCAAATCAAATCTAATTCAAGTGACTTATCTCAAAATATAAATCAAATAATAGAAGACCTTTCTGAAAATGTAAATGTCCGACTTGAAGATTTGTCAAGAACCATGATAGAAAGCATTGTTCCTGTGATGACTGATGTAAGTTTAAATAAAGGAACTATTGAAATAAATTTCACCAAAGATGTAAGCGCGCAAACCACATACGATGCTGCTAATTTCACAGTTCGATACGATGATACAACCGCAGCATACAATACAATCACCGTAGAAAACGGTAATGTTGTTTTGAAATATTTCACTGAATTAGGTAGTGGAACCGCGTTACTCACCAGTCCTAATTCAACTTTAACCACCCAAAGTTATTCTGCCTCTACCGAACATTCATCTACTGCTTCCACTGCTTTAAAAGCGTTTGATGGGCAACTTACAGGTCAAGATACCAATACGTGGAAATCATCCGCCGGAACATATGGTACCGCTTCTGGTTCAACATCCACCACAACACCATATGATTTAGCAAGTCAGTCGTCTACATTGTATTCTGGAAGCACCGCCCAATACACACGAAGCAGTGAATATCCAGGTGGACAACAAGTTTATAATGCTTTTGATGATGGAACTAGACTTGATAACAACGGTAATAATATTTATGTATGGAGTTCAATGTCATCTATGTATTCACCTGCTACTTACTTACCAGGTTCTAGTGCTGCCGTAACAACAGTAGATGCAGTAAGTGTATCTGGAGAATGGATACAAGTAGACGTAGGTCAATCGGTGGTAGTAAAGTCATTTAAACATCTTCCATCGACTAGTGGTGATTATGGATATGTTAACACTAGACAAGTTAGAAAAGCAGTATTAGTAACCAGTACAGACAATTCAACATGGACTGAAATAGGAAGCGTTTCATTTTCTTCTATTCCAACAACAGAAAGCACGCATACACCTTCCACATTTACAGCAGGAAGATATTTCCGTTATATTATTACAGAAGGTTTTGGAAATACTAATGTTCAATTAAAAGAGTTGACATTATTGGGTCTCACCGAATCAGAATTCGATGCAGAAAGTGCTGGTTCTTACATAGGTTCAGAGGTAACACAAGGCTATTCAGGTGAATGGATACAAGTTAATATGGGAAACTCAGCCGTTACTGGTATCGCAACCAAAGTAAATTCGTTTACTATTAAACCACAGCAAAATACTACAACATCCATTATTGATACACATCCCTCCAATTTTAAAATGTTTGCCTCCAATGATAGTTCTTCATGGACTGAGCTCACAAGTGTAACTGATTTAAGTAGGGACACATGGTATAGTAATAGTAGTTTCAACAATTATACAGTTACGCTTTCTTCTCCACAAGAATACCAATATTGGAGATTGGCAGTAAACAAAATTATAGACGGTTCACAAGTTTCTATTGGAGAGTTAGATTTCAATGGAACAATTGTAACAAACAACGCAATATCACACACTGATGTAAATAAGTTGGAAATTGCATACCGTAAAGACCCTGACGCAACGAAAAACTTAATAGCTTTGGTTGGAGGTGGAAAAATCGATGAATTTATTTACAAAGGACTTGGATTGACAAACATAACCAAAGAAACATTTACCGACCTTTCCGATGTTAGTTTAAATTCTATTATAGAAGGACAATTTGTAAAGTTTGACGGAACACATTTTGTCCCTACCAATGACATATCGGACATTTCGCAAAATCTTGCCAATGAAATAGAGCGCGCTATTTCCAAAGAAGCAAATATTGATGGAGCAATTTCAACAATAAATGGTCAATTAACAACACTTTTAACCGATGCCCCAACTACACTAGATACTCTTAAAGAAATTGCGGATGTATTGGGAGACCCTACCGACGCTAGTGGGGGTATTGGAACCATATTAAACAAAATTCAAGACATTTCAAATGATATTTTGGCACTTTCCAACCAATCTACTTCTAATTTAGGGGACTTATCGGGACAAACTGCTCAAACTATTAATGCTGTCAGAAACGAATTGTTGGACGATATAGACGACCTTTCCACAAATGTATTTGATAGAATACAAGTTAGTGATACAAAATTAACTTTTTTTGAGATGATGACTCAACAACCACACGCTTTTTCTGTAAGCGGGGACGTTGCTTCTACTGCTGCCGACATAACACTTAACTGGACGTACGACAATATACTGGCAAATACTACGGATACAATGTTGGCGAAACTTGCTTTTCAAAATACATTAAAACAGAAAAACCTTCCTTTTATAGATAATATTACCATAGAGATATCGGGAAATATCAATACTGGAAATTCTACTTATGATAATACATCCAATACATGGATAACATTTACCACTGGAATATGGCCAAAAACCTTTTCAAACTCAGAAGATTACAATTCGTCTAGTTACAAAACACTTACCATTGATAAAATTAGTCAAGAGCAAGCAAATAGTAATGCCATAAATAATATTTTAAGTAAAACAGACCCATTCGATGTAAGAATATACGGAACCAACTATGCGGAAAATTATCCCACAGTAGACAACCGTTCATTGTATTTCTATGACTTATCGTTTGTAACTGCTCTTGCTCCTTCTACTCCTCAATTCTCTTCTGAAAACAGTATTGCTTCGGACAGTTCAATTACCTTTAATTATTATGTAGCAGAAACGGAACTAAACGCTCCATCGTCCAATGGTGTGTTAATCGATGCGTCCAATACTTACTTTGATTTTGAAACAACATCTTCTACGGTGGCTGGAACCGCAATTACCAATACCAATCTACAAACCAATACTAGCATATCAAACGTAGCGAAAAATACAAACTATCCTATCACGATTAGTAGTTTACGAGCAGGAACCAAATATAGATTTTTCACAGCAGCGAGAAATAACTTAACATCAACTACATCCTACTCACAACCTTCTACAACCATAACATCGTCGTTTACCAGATTACCATCAAGTAGTGGAGCAACTACACCAACATCTTCGTGGTTTTCTGTATCAACGTATGCTTATAGAGTATCTACTCCAACTGGTGGGTCTTGGACTGGTGATAACCTTAGTAATTCAAGTGTTCGATATTTAAATAAATCAAACAATGATTACCTTCAATTGTTAAATTCTACCAGAACCTTTGAAATATCTCTCCCATATTTTTCTACACAACAAAATACACAGGTAGGTTTTGGGCAATTTATCGATAATAGCAACAACTTGACAGAGATAGCATTTTCCATTGATGGAACACAACAACAAGAATTAGTGTATGGAGGATTTGGAGTTACGGCAACACGAACCAATTATAATGGAAACACTACTAACTACTTTTCTTCTCCATCAACAACAGACCCTTACAATGGTAATACAAAAAGACAAGGTTTTCGCTTAAATGGTAGTTTTAGTGTTCAAGATATACTACATTCTAATATAGGAATACCATCATCACTTGGATATTCCTTAAATTATACATTTGACAAACATGCAGATGTTGGTGGAAACAGTGTATCTTCAACATTTAAAGTGTATATTGATGAATTAACTGGTAATCCAACAATAACAAGAGATGGAACAGAAACGTATGTAACTGCTATTTCGTATTGTATGGGAATTCCTAGCGTAGAAACATTTGATTTGTCTTTTAACAGAACGTATGGTAACATAAACTCCCAATACCAATACGTAAGGTATCATACATCTTCTCCAGCAGGAATTACGGTTGGACTGATAAATAGTGTTAGCAAAACAAACCGTTCTTCTTCAAGTTATAGTGGAAAAATAAACATTGACCGAACAGACATTTCTACCACAGGAGAATACCAATTTAACAGCACTACAATCGATACAAAAACATCAAATCGATTTAAAGATATATATTTCACACAAAGCATTGGTATTCCAACTTCTTCCAACCAATCGCCAAGCGACACGGTATCCATCGACGAACGTTCATTTAATTTAAACGGAGAAGCATCTACAACCAATAATCAATCATTTACATATTATTGTGATTATGCAAGTTTCAATAAATCTTCATCAAAAATAACAACTCCTTTGATTTCTACAACCAATTTGGGAGAGATAAGCAATATGTCGGTGTTCAACACACAATTAAATAGTATATCAACCACAAGTATAACAAATCATCAACAAACACTTAACGATTGGACACTTTTGTTTATCAATGGAAGATTTAGAAGCAATACTTCTCAACGATACCCTGATGTAACTGGATACACATGGACTAAACCACCAGGAGAAGGTAGTTTTTCTACACCTCTTACTTACAATGTCGGAGATACTGCTTATTACTTAAATGGTTCGACAACAGGATCTGGAAACAAGTATAAATGGATAGCATTTCAATTCACAGAATCGGATGCAACCACTACCACCGTTTCTGGTATCCAATACACTTATTTAAATATTTACAATCTTCTCTCCCAAAATTATTACTTTACTTCAACGGTTTTGGGATATTTAAAAAGTAGTTCCAATAACAATGTTTTAGGATTTATACAACAAACATACAACAGTGCTGCTAGAATTGGAAATTTATCACGTGGATACAGTCCTAGTGCAATCTGGTATTCTCAAGATGCAACACAATCATTTGATACAATATTTGAAGGAGAAAACAAATCGAATTACGGGTGTGTATTTGAGGAAAATTCAACCAATTGGGGACCAATTTTAGACACAACCAATGGGTCCACAAATATTACCATATATATTGGATTTAATAACGATATATCATTAGGATAAATAAAATTTTAAAAATAAATCACTGATAATCTCAACAAAATAAAATAAAAAATGTTAAAAAACGCAAAAAACGAAAAAAAAAATTCGTAGCGGAAACTGAATATATATATAATGTGAATTATATATATATCGAATGTCGGATACTTCCGCGTTAGATATAAAGGAAAGAGTGGACTTTTTGTTCAAAAACTATTTGGGTTTTCCCAATACTGACGAAACAAAGCCTTATTTCAATGAAACAAACGTCAAGGCAAACAATTATGTTTTAGGTGAAGATGTGTTTATTAGTAACATTCCAATAGACCCAAGTTTTAACACACCAGTAACCAGTTCACAGGTACAACTAAGTGACACAGATTTTAACAGTTACAATTCTACATCAACAATCGTAGAAGATACAACACAAACGATACGCAAATACGTCAAATTAAAATTGGAACCAGTTCCAGGTAGTAGTGAAAAATCATACTATAAACTCGATGCAAGTGGAAACAATGTTTTAAGTGATTCCATACAATTTAATAAAAATCAAGAAGGCAGCAATGCCCCTTATTTGTATAAATTGTATTCTTCGGCAGGAGTTTCTAGTAACGAACAAATACCTAGTACCTCAACAGGTGGCAATTGGATATTTGATATAAAAAATGGTATAATAAACTTTCCAGATACACCATCGGAAACGGTAAATACTAGCAACCCCCCATACCTTACATTTTTTAAATACATAGGTAAAAAGGGTATTAGTAACATTACCAATGAAATAGCACAATTAAACACAGACAATACAGGTTCCATAGCAGATTTGTCTAGTGCTATTTTTGAAAAGTTATCGATTGAAATAAGGGATTTATCTAGTGACACGGTTCGTGATATATCCGACCTTTCTTCTATTGCTTTTCATATTTTTTCAAGGGAAATACATGACCTATCTTTTGAAACATTACACGACATTTCATTTGCTAAGTCACAACTTTCCCAAGAATTATCAGAAGAGATTAGAGACCTCAGTAGTGAAACAACACGGGAAATATCTGACCTTTCATCATTGACCTTCCATACTCTAAGTACGGAAATCAGTGACCTAAGCAGCGATACATCACGGGAAATATCAACGGTTCAACAACTAACTTCTAGTGAAATAACAGACTTGTCCCAATACACTTCAAGTGAACTCAACCGTGAAATCAGCGAACTCAGCAGCGAAACCTCACAGGAGATTTCTGACCTTTCTTCTCTAACCTTCCACAGCCTTAGCACGGAAATTAGCGACCTAAGCAGCGATACATCGCGGGAAATAAGCGCGGTTCAACAACTAACCTCGCAAGAAATTACAGACCTATCGTCCTATACTTCAAGTGAACTGTCGCGTGAAATAAGCGAACTCAGTAGCGATACATCACAAGAGATTTCTGACCTTTCTTCACTTACATTCCATACCCTAAGCACTGAGATTTCAGACCTTAGTAGTGATACATCAAAGGAAATATCATTGGTTCAACAACTAACTTCTACTGAAATTACAGACCTATCGTCTTACACTTCAAGTGAACTCTCACGGGAAATTAGCGAACTCAGTAGCGATACGTCACAGGAAATCAGCGACCTTTCTTCACTAACTTTCCATACTCTAAGTACGGAAATCGGTGACCTAAGCAGTGATACCTCAATGGAAATATCTAGACTTTCCAGAGAAACATCAATAGAAATATCTGACCTATCGTCTTACACTTCAAGTGAACTCTCACGGGAAATTAGCGAACTTAGCAGCGAAACCTCACAAGAGATTTCTGACCTTTCTTCACTTACATTCCACAACTTGAGCACTGAAATATCAGACCTCAGCAGTGATACATCAAAGGAAATATCAGAAACAAAAACATTTTTATCTACCACAATCCACACTGAAATATCTACATTGAGTAGTGAAACATTGCGAGACATTACTGATTTAAGTAATATTTTGCATTCACGTATTTACCATGACATTTCTGATGTTATTGGTGGAGCAGGTGAATCATTAGACACTCTCCGTGAACTTGAGTTGTTTGTAACCGATTTAAGTGATGAAACGGTAACATCATTAATTTCAAGGGTGGTTGACCTTTCTGGTAGAGAAACAAGTCATTTTATTACACTATCTACTGAAATTAGCACGATAAACAGTGAAATAGAACAACAAATAAATGATTTATCGTCTTTAACATTTCACACGCTAAGCACTGAAATAAGTGACTTGTCGAGTGATACCTCACGGGAAATATCAGCGGTCCAACAGTTAACTTCTTCTGAAATTACAGACCTATCCAGCTACACTTCAAGTGAATTGTCACGGGAAATTAGCGAACTCTCAAGCGATACATCCGCTGAAATCAGTGACCTTTCTTCACTGACTTTCCACACACTAAGCACTGAAATAAGTGACTTGTCGAGTGATACCTCACGGGAAATATCAGCGGTCCAACAGTTAACTTCCACTGAAATTACAGACCTATCGTCATACACTTCTAGTGAACTATCACGGGAAATCAGCGAACTTAGCAGCGAAACCTCACAAGAAATCAGCGACCTTTCTTCATTAACATTCCACACACTAAGCACTGAAATAAGTGACTTGTCGAGCGATACATCACGGGAAATTAGCGGAGTCCAGTCACTAACTTCTAGTGAAATAATAGACCTCAGCAGTTACACATCAAGTGAATTGTCACGGGAAATTAGTGAACTCAGCAGTGATACCAGTGCGGAAATCAGCGACCTTTCTTCCCTTACGTTCCATAGTCTCAGTACGGAAATAAGTGACCTAAGCAGCGATACATCGCGGGAAATAAGCGCGGTTCAACAATTAACTTCCACTGAAATTGCTGACCTCAGTAGTTACACATCGAGCGAATTATCACGTGAAATCAGTGAACTTAGTAGCGATACCAGTGCGGAAATCAGCGACCTTTCTTCATTAACCTTCCATAGTTTAAGCACAGAGATATCAGACCTATCATCATATACTTCAACTGAATTATCCATGAAAATAACCGATATCTCATCTTACACATCAAGTGAATTGTCACGGGAAATATCAGAACTGTCCAGCGATACCAGTGCTGAAATAACAGACCTTTCCGCCTACACCTCAAGTGAATTGTCAAGGGAAATATCAGAACTGTCCAGCGATACCAGTGCGGAAATCAGTGACCTTTCTTCCCTTACCTTTCGCACACTAAGCACAGAGATTTCTGACCTCAGTAGTGATACATCACGGGAAATCAGCATCGTCCAATCATTAACATCATCTGAAATTACGGACCTCAGCAACTACACATCAAGTGAATTGTCACGGGAAATATCAGAACTCAGCAGCGAAACATCACAAGAGATTTCGGACCTTTCTTCTCTTACTTTCCACACCCTTAGTACAGAAATATCAGACTTGTCTAGCGATACATCACGGGAAATTAGCGGAGTCCAGTCACTAACTTCTAGTGAAATAACAGACTTGTCCCAATACACTTCAAGCGAACTATCACGGGAAATCAGTGACCTTAGTAGTGAAACATCAAGGGATATTAGTCAAGCATACGATACATTACAGTATACTGGTATATGGAGATTGGGTTCATACGGTTCTTCTGCATACACATTTACCGGACCAGGTAATTTAAACGTATCGCAAAATCCTACGATTTATTTGGTAAGAGGAGAAAAGTATCGCTTCGACAATAATTCAGGCGGTCATCCGTTTCAAATCCAAAGCACAGAAGGTTTGGGAGGGACCGCCTACAACGATGGAGTAACAAACAATGCAGGAGGACATCAAACAAGTATAATCATTGATGTTCCATTTGACGCTCCCTCTGTATTGTATTATCAGTGTACCGCTCATTCATCTATGAAGGGCAGACTGGTAATAAACGACAAGAAAAATGAAGAAGAAATAGCTGACCTTTCTTCTGTTGCTTTCCATACTATCAGCACTGAAATAGCAGACCTAAGCAGTGAAACATCAATAGAGATTTCTGACCTTTCTTCACTTACATTTCACACATTAACCACTGAGATTTCAGATTTAAGCAGTGAAACAACAAGAGATATTGAAAATTTGTCTTCTGTAACGTCTAGTGAAATAACGGACCTTTCTAGTTACACTTCTAGTGAACTATCACGGGAAATATCCGACCTTAGTAGTGAAACAACAAGAGACATTGAAAATTTGTCTTCTGTAACGTCTAGTGAAATAACGGACCTCAGCAACTACACATCAAGTGAATTATCACGGGAAATATCGGAACTCAGCAGTGATACCTCCGCTGAAATTAGTGACCTTTCTTCTCTTACCTTTCACACACTAAGCACAGAAATTAAAGACCTCAGTAGTGAAACCACACGGGATGTAGAAAACTTATCGTCTTTAACCTCCACTGAAATAGCGGACCTATCGTCATACACATCAAGTGAATTGTCACGGGAAATTAGCGAACTCACTAGCGAAACCTCACAAGAAATCAGCGACCTTTCTTCTCTTACCTTTCACACACTAAGCACAGAAATTAAAGACCTCAGTAGTGAAACAACAAGAGACATCGAAAATTTATCATCTTTAACCTCCGTTGAAATAACTGACCTATCGTCATACACATCAAGTGAATTGTCACGGGAAATATCAGAACTCAGCAGCGAAACCTCACAAGAAATCAGCGACCTTTCCAGTTACACTTCAAGTGAATTGTCACGGGAAATTAGCGACCTAAGTAGTGAAACAACTGCCGAAATCAGTATTACAAAGGTAGAATTATCTACTACAATTAGCACCGAAATATCAACACTTAGTAGTGAAACGGTGCGTGATATTTACGACTTAAGTAGTGCACTTCATCACAGAATATTGATTGACATTAGTGAAGTAATTGGAGGAGCAGGTGAATCCTTAGACACATTGCGGGAACTAGAATTGTTTGTAACGGATTTAAGCGATGAAACAGTTACCTCATTGATATCAAAGGTAGTAGATTTATCAGGAAGGGAGACATCTCATTACAATAGTCTTTCTACTGAAATAGTAAATTTAAACACTGACATAACCAATGAAATTAGCGACCTTTCTTCCATTACATTCTCCACACTGAGCACTGAAATATCAGACCTGAGCAGCGATACATCACGTGAAATAAGTGTGGTCCAATCATTAACATCATCTGAAATAACTGACCTTAGTAGTTACACATCAAGTGAATTGTCACGGGAAATATCAGAACTGTCCAGCGAAACCTCAACTGAAATCAGCGACCTTTCTTCCCTTACCTTTCACACACTAAGCACTGAAATTTCCGACTTGTCGAGCGATACATCACGAGAAATCAGTACCTTTCAATCATTAACATCATCTGAAATCAGTGACCTCAGTAGTTACACATCAAGTGAATTGTCACGGGAAATAAGTGAATTAAGCAGTGATGCATCACGTGAGATTACAGACCTTTCCAGTTACACTTCAAGTGAACTCTCACGGGAAATATCAGAACTATCCAGCGATACCAGCACGGAAATCAGTGACCTTTCTTCTCTTACTTTCCACACACTAAGCACTGAAATATCAGACCTAAGCAGTGATACATCAACTGAAATATCATCGGTTCAATCTCTTACTTCATCTGAAATAAGTGACCTATCGTCATACACATCAAGTGAATTGTCACGGGAAATATCGGAACTATCTAGTGAAACCTCACAAGAACTCTCTGACTTATCTTCTTTAACATTTCACACGCTAAGCACAGAGATATCAGACTTGTCGAGCGATACATCACGGGAAATATCATCGGTTCAATCCCTAACTTCCTCTGAAATCAGCGACCTCAGCAGTTATACTTCAAGCGAACTATCACGGGAAATATCGGAACTCAGCAGTGATACCAGTGCGGAAATTAGTGACCTTTCTTCATTAACTTTCCACACGCTAAGCACTGAGATTTCAGACTTGTCGAGCGATACATCACGTGAAATCAGTAGCGTCCAATCGTTAACATCAAGTGAAATTACAGACCTTTCCAGTTACACTTCAAGTGAACTGAATCGTGAAATTAGCACCCTTAGAACGGAAAAAGGAACAGAATTAGAGGATTTGTCTTCATTAACTTTCCACACATTGAGCACAGAAATATCAGACCTCAGCAGTGATACATCACGTGAAATAAGTGTGGTCCAATCCTTAACATCAAGTGAAATAGCGGACCTATCATCTTACACATCAAGTGAATTGTCACGGGAAATATCAGAACTCTCCAGTGATACATCATCTGAAATCAGTGACCTTTCTTCCCTAACTTTCCACACATTGAGCACAGAGATTTCAGACTTGTCGAGCGATACATCACATGAAATAAGTGTGGTCCAATCCTTAACATCATCTGAAATAACGGATCTATCATCCTACACTTCAAGTGAACTCTCACGGGAAATATCAGAACTCTCCAGTGATACATCATCTGAAATCAGCGACCTTTCTTCATTAACGTTCCATACATTGAGCACAGAGATTTCAGACTTGTCGAGCGATACATCCATAGAAATAAGTTCAACCAAAGCAGAACTTTCTACTACGATTCGCACAGAAATATCTACCCTAAGTAGTGAAACCCTAAGAGATATCATTGATTTAAGTAACATACTTCATTCCAGAATCTATCATGATATTTCTGATGTTATTGGTGGGGCGGGTGAATCATTGGATACATTGCGCGAACTTGAAGTATTTGTAACAGATTTAAGTGATGATACGGTAACGTCTCTCATATCAAAGGTAGCCGACCTTTCTGGAAGGGAGACAGCACACTACACAAGTCTGTCCACAGATATCAAAGATTTAAGTGATGCATTTAATAGTGATGTAAGCGACCTTTCTTCTCTTACCTTCCACACGCTAAGCACAGAGATATCAGACTTGTCGAGCGATACATCACGGGAAATATCATCGGTTCAATCCTTAACCTCAAGTGAAATCACAGACTTGTCCCAATACACTTCAAGTGAACTCTCACGGGAAATATCGGAACTCAGCAGCGATACGAGTGCTGAGATTTCGGACCTTTCTTCCCTAACCTTCCACACACTAAGCACTGAAATCAGCGACCTTAGTAGTGAAACTAGTACGGAAATAAGTGTAGTTCAATCCCTAACTTCTTATGAAATAAGCGACATCAGCAGCTACACTTCAAGTGAACTATCACGGGAAATATCAGAACTCTCCAGCGATACATCTGTTGAAATTAGCGACCTTTCTTCCTTAACATTCCACACGATAAGCACAGAGATTTCTGACTTAAGCAGCGATACATCTCGGGAAATAAGCGCGGTTCAACAATTAACCTCCGCTGAAATCACAGACCTCAGCAGTTACACTTCAAGTGAACTATCACGGGAAATATCGGAACTAAGCAGTGATACCTCCAGTGAAATATCGGACCTTTCTTCTCTTACATTCCACACGCTAAGTACAGAGATTTCAGACCTTAGCAGCGATACATCTATGGAAATAAGTGTAGTGCAATCATTAACATCTTATGAAATTAGCGACCTCAGTGGCTACACTTCAAGTGAACTAAACCGTGAAATAAGCACCCTTCGCACGGAAAAAGGTAGTGAATTGGAGGATTTGTCTTCCCTAACTTTCCATACACTAAGCACTGAAATATCCGACCTTAGCAGTGATACATCAACGGAAATAAGTGTAGTGCAATCATTAACATCTTATGAAATTAGTGACCTCAGCAGTTACACTTCAAGTGAATTGTCACGGGAAATAAGTGAATTAAGCAGCGAAACCAGCACGGAAATCAGCGACCTTTCTTCCCTAACCTTTCACACGCTAAGTACAGAGATTTCAGACTTGTCGAGCGATACATCTATTGAAATAAGTGTGGTTCAATCATTAACCTCGAGTGAAATCACAGACTTGTCTAGTTACACTTCTAGCGAATTAACCAGAGAAATTAGCACCCTTCGCACGGAAAAAGGTAGTGAATTGGAGGATTTGTCTTCCCTAACTTTCCATACACTAAGCACTGAAATATCCGACCTCAGCAGTGATACATCAACGGAAATAAGCGTGGTCCAATCATTAACTTCTTATGAAATTAGTGACCTCAGTAGCTACACTTCAAGTGAATTGTCACGGGAAATATCGGAACTTTCCAGCGAAACCAGTTCAGAAATCAGCGACCTTTCTTCTCTAACTTTCCACAGTCTCAGCACAGAAATATCCGACCTCAGTAGCGATACATCACGGGAAATTAGCACGGTCCAATCATTAACTTCTTATGAAATAACGGACTTGTCACAATACACTTCAAGTGAACTATCACGGGAAATATCGGAACTCAGTAGCGATACATCATCTGAAATCAGCGACCTTTCTTCTCTAACTTTCCACACGGTAAGCACAGAAATATCCGACCTTAGTAGCGACACATCACGTGAGATTTCAGTAGTTCATACAGAACTTTCTACCACGATTAGCACTGAAATATCCACATTGAGCAGTGAAACGTTGCGAGACATTCTAGACTTAAGCAATATACTCCACTCTAGAATTTATCATGATATATCGGATGTTATTGGCGGGGCAGGTGAATCATTAGACACATTACGTGAACTTGAAGTATTTGTAACGGATTTAAGTGATGATACAGTAACAAGTCTTGTATCAAAGGTTGCGGACCTTTCTGGAAGGGAGACAGCACACTACACAAGTCTGTCCACAGATATCAAAGATTTAAGCGATGCATTTAACAGTGATGTAAGTGATTTGTCATCATTGACCTTCCATACGCTAAGCACAGAGATTTCAGACCTTAGCAGCGATACATCACGTGAAATAAGTGTGGTCCAATCGCTTACATCCTATGAAATTAGCGACTTGTCGTCCTACACTTCTAGTGAATTGTCACGGGAAATCAGCGAATTAAGCAGTGAAACCTCACAGGAAATTAGCGACCTTTCTTCTTTAACTTTTCACAGCCTCAGCACAGAGATTTCAGACCTCAGTAGCGATGCATCACGTGAAATAAGTGTGGTCCAATCTCTAACTTCTTATGAGATTAGTGACCTCAGTGGTTATACGTCTAGCGAACTAAATCGGGAAATCAGCGAACTAAGTAGCGAAACCTCACATGAAATTAGCGACCTTTCTTCATTAACGTTCCATACACTAAGCACGGAAATCAGCGACCTCAGCAGTGATACATCAATAGAAATAAGTGTGGTCCAATCACTTACATCTTATGAAATTAGTGACCTCAGCAGCTACACGTCCAGTGAACTCTCACGTGAAATATCAGAACTCTCCAGTGAAACCTCACAGGAAATTAGCGACCTTTCTTCCCTAACTTTCCACAACCTGAGCACGGAGATTTCAGACCTCAGCAGCGAAACTTCAACAGAAATAAGCGTGGTCCAATCGCTTACTTCTTATGAAATTAGCGACCTCAGTGGATACACTTCAAGTGAACTAAACCGTGAAATAAGCACCCTTCGCACAGAAAAAGGAAGTGAATTGGAGGATTTGTCTTCCCTAACGTTCCATACACTAAGCACTGAAATATCCGACCTTAGCAGTGATACATCAACTGAAATAAGTGTAGTTCAATCACTTACATCATATGAAATAAGTGACCTTAGCAGTTACACATCTAGCGAACTCTCACGTGAAATATCAGAACTCTCCAGCGAAACCTCACAGGAAATTAGCGACCTTTCTTCCCTAACTTTCCATACACTAAGCACTGAAATATCCGACCTTAGCAGTGATACATCACAGGAAATAAGTGTAGTACAATCACTTACATCTTATGAAATAAGCGACCTCAGTAGCTACACGTCCAGTGAACTCTCACGGGAAATTAGTGAATTAAGCAGTGATACCTCATCTGAAATATCGGACCTTTCTTCTTTAACTTTTCACAGCCTCAGTACAGAAATCAGCGACCTCTCAAGCGATACATCACGTGAGATTTCAGCGGTTCATACAGAACTTTCTACCACGATTAGCACTGAAATATCCACATTGAGTAGTGAAACCTTACGAGATATTATTGATTTAAGCAATATTCTTCATTCACGAATCTACCATGATATTTCAGATGTGATTGGTGGGGCAGGTGAATCGTTAGACACATTGCGTGAACTTGAAGTGTTTGTAACAGATTTAAGTGACGCAACCGTTACATCTTTAATATCAAAGGTGGCAGACCTTTCTGGAAGGGAGACATCCCACTACACAAGCCTGTCCACAGATATCAAAGATTTAAGTGATGCATTTAACAGTGATGTAAGTGATTTGTCATCATTAACTTTCCACACACTAAGCACAGAGATTTCGGACCTTTCCAGTGATACATCAATAGAAATTAGCACGGTCCAATCGCTTACATCGTATGAAATAAGCGACCTCAGCAGTTACACATCTAGTGAATTGTCGCGGGAAATCTCAGAAATTAGCAGTGATACATCTGCTGAAATATCGGACCTTTCTTCTTTAACGTTTCACCGTCTAAGCACTGAGATTTCTGACCTCAGTAGCGAAACATCAACGGAAATAAGTGTAGTGCAATCGCTTACTTCTTATGAAATTAGTGACCTATCGTCCTACACATCAAGCGAATTGTCACGGGAAATTAGCGAAATAAGCAGCGAAACATCACAAGAGATTTCGGACCTTTCTTCTCTAACTTTCCACAGTCTAAGCACTGAGATTTCTGACCTCAGTAGCGAAACATCAACGGAAATATCATCAGTCCAATCATTGACTTCTTATGAAATTAGTGACCTATCTTCCTACACTTCAAGCGAACTATCACGGGAAATATCAGAACTCAGCAGTGAAACCTCATCTGAAATCAGCGACCTTTCGTCCATCACATTTTCCACCTTAAGCACTGAAATATCAGACTTGTCGAGCGAAACATCAACGGAAATAAGTGTAGTTCAATCATTGACTTCTTATGAAATTAGTGACCTATCGTCCTACACCTCTAGCGAACTAAACCGTGAAATAAGCACACTTCGCACAGAAAAAGGAAGTGAATTGGAAGATTTGTCTTCCCTAACTTTCCATACCCTAAGCACTGAGATTTCCGACCTCAGCAGTGAAACATCAACTGAAATTAGTAGCGTTCAATCATTGACTTCTTATGAAATTAGTGACCTCAGTAGCTACACATCAAGTGAACTGTCACGGGAAATTAGCGAAATAAGTAGTGAAACATCACAAGAGATTTCGGACCTTTCTTCATTAACTTTCCACAGTCTAAGCACAGAGATTTCTGACTTGTCAAGCGACACATCACGGGAAATCAGTAGCGTCCAATCATTGACTTCTTATGAAATTAGTGACCTATCGTCTTACACATCAAGTGAACTGAATCGTGAAATAAGCACACTTCGCACAGAAAAAGGAAGTGAATTGGAAGATTTATCGTCTCTAACATTCCATACTTTAAGCACTGAGATTTCCGACCTCAGCAGCGATACATCAACGGAAATAAGTGTAGTTCAATCATTAACTTCTTATGAAATTAGCGACCTAAGCAGCTACACATCCAGCGAACTCTCACGGGAAATTAGTGAATTAAGTAGTGAAACCTCGTCTGAAATTAGTGACCTTTCTTCCCTAACTTTCCATAGTCTAAGCACAGAGATTTCTGACTTGTCAAGCGACACATCACGGGAAATCAGTAGCGTTCAATCATTGACTTCTTATGAAATTAGTGACTTGTCCTCTTACACTTCAAGTGAATTGAGTAGGGAAATAAGTGAATTAAGTAGTGATACATCACAGGAAATTTCTGACCTTTCTTCCCTAACTTTCCACAGTCTAAGTACAGAAATATCCGACCTCAGTAGCGATACATCACGTGAGATTTCGGCAGTTCACACAGAACTTTCCACTACTATCAGCACAGAAATATCTACATTGAGTAGTGAAACATTACGAGATATTGTTGATTTAAGCAATATTCTGCATTCTCGTATTTACCACGATATTTCTGATGTAATTGGTGGAGCAGGTGAATCATTGGATACTCTACGTGAACTTGAAGTGTTTGTAACCGATTTAAGCGACGCAACGGTTACTTCTCTTATATCCAAAGTTGCTGACTTATCAGGGAGAGAAACATCACATTATACCTCACTATCCACAGATATAAAGGATTTAAGTGATGCATTTAACAGTGACGTAAGTGATTTATCGTCTCTTACCTTCCACACACTAAGCACAGAAATATCAGACCTTTCCAGCGATACATCAATTGAAATTAGTGTAGTTCAATCATTAACTTCTTATGAAATTAGTGACTTGTCCTCTTACACCTCAAGTGAATTATCGCGTGAAATAAGTGAATTAAGTAGTGAAACATCATCTGAAATTAGTGACCTTTCTTCTCTTACTTTCCATACTTTAAGTACAGAAATCAGCGACCTTTCCAGCGATACATCAACTGAAATATCATCTGTCCAATCGTTGACTTCTTATGAAATTAATGACTTGTCGTCCTACACATCAAGTGAATTATCGCGTGAAATAAGTGAATTGAGCAGTAATACAAGTGCGGAGATTAGTGACCTTTCTTCATTAACCTTCCATACTTTAAGCACAGAAATCAGCGACCTTTCCAGCGATACATCACGGGAAATTAGTAGCGTTCAATCATTAACTTCCTATGAAATTAGTGACTTGTCGTCCTACACATCAAGTGAATTATCACGGGAAATATCTGAACTCAGCAGTGATACATCAGTTGAAATTAGTGACCTATCATCATACACATCAAGTGAATTGTCACGGGAAATCAGTGAATTAAGCAGTGAAACCTCCTCTGAGATTAGCGACCTTTCTTCTTTAACGTTCCATACTTTAAGCACGGAAATAAGCGACCTAAGCAGCGATACATCAATTGAGATTTCAACGGTCCAATCATTGACTTCTTATGAAATTAGTGACTTGTCGTCCTACACATCAAGTGAGTTGAATCGTGAAATTAGCACACTTCGCACGGAAAAAGGCAGTGAATTAGAAGATTTGTCTTCTGTTGTATTCCAAACATTAAGCACAGAGATTTCAGACCTCAGCAGCGAAACATCCACTGAAATAAGTGTGGTTCAGTCATTGACTTCCTATGAAATTAGTGACTTGTCGTCGTACACATCAAGTGAATTGTCACGGGAAATCAGTGAATTAAGCAGTGAAACCTCCTCTGAAATTTCAGACCTTTCTTCATTAACCTTCCATACTTTAAGCATAGAAATTAGCGACCTTTCCAGCGATACATCCACTGAAATAAGTGTGGTTCAGTCATTGACTTCCTATGAAATTAGTGACTTGTCGTCCTACACATCAAGTGAATTGTCACGGGAAATATCCGAACTCAGCAGCGATACATCACAGGAAATTTCAGACCTTTCTTCATTAACCTTCCATACTTTAAGCACAGAAATTTCAGACCTCAGTAGTGATACTTCACGTGAGATTTCGGCAGTTCATACCGAACTTTCTACAAGCATCAGTACGGAAATATCTACATTGAGTAGTGAAACCTTACGCGATATTGTTGATTTAAGTAACATTCTTCATTCACGTATTTATCACGACATTTCCGATGTTATTGGTGGAGCAGGGGAATCCTTAGACACTCTTCGTGAACTTGAGTTGTTTGTAACGGATTTAAGTGATGCAACCGTAACCGCATTGGCATCAAAGGTTGCTGACTTATCAGGGAGAGAAACAGCACACTACACCTCACTTTCAACAGA